>Ga0180435_10001512_pt1 | contig 24163 bp, 19 predicted proteins | sample SS_ome_3_FD_132467 | JGI IMG/M metagenome (GOLD analysis project Ga0180435, IMG submission 132467) | Hypersaline lake sediment archaeal communities from the Salton Sea, California, USA - SS_3_S_1 metaG | ecosystem: Environmental > Aquatic > Non-marine Saline and Alkaline > Hypersaline >... | reverse complement strand
TCGTCCGCCTCCCGGCATCGTCGGCCTCCATTGAGACGCTATCTACCAAGCGGACGGACTTATAGCACCCTATATGCTAAATGTCAATAGATCGCGTGTACCAGCGCGTGCTGGCAGCGCGCGGGCTCGCAAGGTGTCACGTCAAGCACAAGGTGGATGGTCGCCCCGGACCTTGCACGTGCCCCACGCGGTAGACCTTGTCTGCTACGGCTCCGTCCTGCGCGTCGGCCCCTTTCATCCGGTTGAACGCGCCGCGCCGACCAGATCCTCGGGGGTCGCCAACCACAGCAGGTCGCTGGCGCATCTCGTGCGCCCAGGTGGGCGAAAGCCCACCTATGGTATACAATGCCTCCATGGAGGGAAAGAGTCATCCGGGTTGCAGTCGCCCACTCGCGTTCCCCCTGATAATCGTCGCAGGCATCGGTCCTGCAATGCTCACGCTCCTCCCGCTTCACCTCAAACAGGTCACGGCAGATAGTAACAACAAGAAGAGGAGATCGACGATGCACATCCTAGTCTTTGGCGCCGGCGCGGTTGGGGGCTATTTCGGCGGCCGTCTCGCCCAGGCCGGACGTAACGTAACCTTCATCGCCCGCGGTCAGCACCTCCGGGCCATGCAGCGTGACGGCCTTAGCGTCCGGAGCATTGAAGGAGACTTCACCATCCACCCCATCCGCGCCACAGCTGATCCATCCGCGGTCGAGCAAGCCGACGCCGTCCTCGTGACCGTCAAGGCATGGCAGGTGCCCGACGCCGCAGCGGCCCTCCGGCCCTTGATGGGCCCCGGGACCTTTGTCGTGCCGCTTGAGAACGGCGTCGAGGCGCCCGCGCAGCTGGCCGAGATCCTCGGCACGGAGCGTGTGCTCGGGGGGATGTGCAAGATCATCAGCACCGTCGCAGAACCGGGCCACATCCACCACCGCGGCATCTCCCCGCTCATTGCCTTCGGCGAACTCAACGGCCGCCGGAGCCAGCGGGCGGAGCGGCTCCTTGAGGCCTTCGCCGGTACTCAGGGCATCAAGGCCATGATCCCTCCCGACATCCAAGCCGCCATGTGGGAGAAGTTCCTCTTCATCGCCCCCTTCAGCGGCCTGGGTGCCCTCACCCGTGCCCCCATCGGAGTCCTCCGGTCCCTTCCCGAGACCCGCGGCTTGCTGGAGAAAGCCATGCGCGAGATCGTCGTTCTGGCCCAATCCCGAGGCGTGCATCTGGGCGAGGAGGCCGTGGACGAGGCCATGGCCTTTGTCGACAGTCTTCCGGCCCAGGGAACCGCCTCCATGCAGCGCGACGTGATGACCGGCCGCCCCTCCGAGCTTGAGGCACAGAACGGTGCTGTCGTCCGACTCGCCCGCGAGGAGGCGATGGACGCGCCGACGCACCGCTTCATCTACGCCGCCCTGCTGCCCCAAGAGCTTGCGTCTCGCCAAAGGTCCCGGCCCGACAAGTCGTCGCCTTGACGGTGTCCTGCACCTCCATGACTCTAACGCGCCTGTGCTCAGCTCCGATTGGCGTGGCTGCGCCAGACGATTGACTAAAGTAGCGAATGACGTATAATGGAGTTGCAATGATCGAACGGCCCGAGTGGAGCGATTTCGCCCGGGTGACCCAGAGGATCGGCGTCACCTACATCTATACCGGCGGATTGTAGCGCGGTAGCTAGTCGCTGCCCCTGTTTCCGCTGCAATCCGTGAACCCCCGAAACCCACAGCCGTGGGTTTTTTTCTTTCCCGCCCCACGGCTGGAAAACGAACAGTTGACCCATCACGAGCGAGGAACCGACATGAACAAGCCCACCATCGACGAGCAAATGGCCATTCTCACCCGTGGGGCCGAGTTTGGCGACGAACAGACGAAGGAGCACATGCGCGAGGAGCTCCGGGAGCGCCTCATCGAATCAGAGAAGGCTGGTCGGCCCCTGCGCATCTACTGCGGCTACGACCCAACAGCCCCGGACATCCATCTCGGGCACACGGTGACCATGCGCAAGCTCCGCCAGTTCCAGGAACTGGGGCACCAGGCCATCTTCCTCATCGGCACATTCACCGGCCTTATCGGGGATCCCTCCGACAAGGATGCCGCCCGGCCCCGCCTCAGCATGGAGCAGGTCCGCGAGAACGCCGACACCTACATCGAGCAGGCCTTCAAGATCCTCGATCCCGAGGAGACCGAGGTCCGCTACAACGACGAGTGGTTGGCCGACCTCTCCTTTCAAGACGTCATCGAGCTGGCCAGCCATTTCACGGTCCAGCAGTTCCTCTCTCGGGAGAAGTTCACCCTCCGCCGCGAGAAGGGAGAGGCAATCTGGGTCCACGAGTTCCTCTACGCCCTTATGCAGGGATACGATGCCGTGGCGTTGCGGACCGATATCCAGATTGGTGGAACCGATCAGCTCTTCAATCTTATGGCCGGTCGGAAGCTCCAGACCGTCTTCGACCAGCTCCCGCAAGTTGCCCTAACCTTCCCCATCCTCGTGGGCACCGACGGCAAACTCCGCATGTCGAAGAGCACCGGCAATTACGTCGGCGTCAACGAGCCGCCGGAGACGAAGTACGGGAAGACCATGTCCATCCCGGACTCGGCCATGCGCAATTGGTTCGAGCTCGTCACGCGCTGGAATCCCGAGCGCATCGACACGCTCTTCGAGGCCGTGGAGCGGGGCGAGGTCCACCCTATGGACGCCAAGAAGCAGCTGGCTTGGGAAATCGTCGCCATCTTTGACGGTGAGGAGGCCGCCGACCGCGCCGCAGCCCGCTTCCAGCGCGTCCATCAGCGTCGCCAGTTGCCCCAGGACATGCCCACCCACCGCATGACCGGGCCCGAGAACGTGGTCGACATCATCGCCGGTGCGGGCCTGGCTCGCAGCAAGAGCCAGGCCCGCCGGCTCGTGCAGCAGGGTGCCGTGAAGACGGACGGCGAGAAGATTGAGGACATCGATACGTCCATCCAGGTCCCCCAGGGGGAGGAGATGGTGCTCCAGGTGGGCAAGCGCCGCTTCCTCCGGCTGGTTGGGGACAGCGACTAGATCAGGAGACACCCCGCGTCCGTGCCCTCACCACGCTCCGCGGCGGCGGTCTCCACGAGCATAGGGAGAAAGATGAAAGACAAGGCGATGCTATGGGTCTTCCTGGCCTTCGTGCTGGGCTTCGCGCTGCCGGTCTGCAGCTGTGTGGGAACGGGCGCCGTCACGCTGGGCGCGCTCGGGCAAGTCGGACAGCAGCCGCTCCCCGGCTCCATGGGCACCGGTGACGCGGTGGCTGTCATCCAACTCGATGGCACCATCACCTCGGCGCCCCAGGACTACTTCACGACCACAGGCATCACGCCCGAGCGGGTCCGGTCCCTTCTCGACCAGGCCGAGGCCAATCCAGCAGTCAAGGCCCTCGTGGTGCGGGTCAACAGCCCTGGCGGGAGTGTCGTCGCTTCCGACGAGATCTACAACGCCTTCCGCGCCTACGAGAAGCCCATGGTCGTCTCTATGGGGGACACAGCCGCATCGGGCGGCTTCTACATCGCCTGCGGCGGCGACTACGTGATGGCCCACCCGGACACCCTCACTGGCTCCATCGGCGTCATCAGCCAGTTCTTCAACGCCGAGGAGCTACTGGAGAAAGTGGGGGTCGATGCCATCGTCATTACCACCGGGGAGTTCAAGGACATCGGAAGCCTCTACCGGGATATGACCCAGGAAGAGCGCGAGATCTGGCGTGCCATTCTGGACCAGGTCTATGAGGACTTCGTGGCCGTCGTGGCGGACGCCCGCGATCTGCCCGAGGAAGACGTCCGAGAGGTGGCCGACGGGAGGGTCTTCACCGGTCAGCAGGCCCTGGAGATGGGACTCGTCGACGGCGTGGGGACCCGCCAGACCGCTATCGACAAGGCCGCCGAGCTTGGCGAAATCGAAGGCGATCCCCGCATCATCGAGCTGCGGACCCAGCCGACCTTCCTGGAGATGCTCTATACCTTCCAGAACCGCTCGCCCCTGCCCACGGTCGAGGAGATCGTCGGTTGGGCGGGCACGCCGTCGCTCCGCTTCCGCGTTCCGTAGGGATGACACCGGCTCGATAGTACAACGACGCCGTCAACCATCCGTGGCAGCAAAGAGCCCCGTCCCTGATCCGTAGGACGGGGCTCTTTAGTGACCCTCCCGCTGGCGAATCCTATCCTGCCCACAGTGCTCAAGGAAATCTACACAGGAGAGGGGAAAACCTCCTCTGGTGCCGCTCCCCTAGTCCGGTACGCCAGCAAAACCTCGTCCCAGCGTCTGACTCAATGAAAGGGTCACACCTGCCGGCTCCCGCACCAGTGAGAACGGGGGACTCTCCTCCAGGAGCCATACGTTGACACCCGCCTTCCGTCCCTGCTCGTCCTCAAAGGCCATCAGTGTGGCGTGTGGGGAGCTGCCGTGGGGCACCGAGGGGACACCCGCTTGTGACCACGGCCGCTCCGTATACCGTGCCACGCCCCGCCCCGGGCCCAATACCATGATCGTCTTCTGGTCCGGTACGCCCTCAACCGCGATGAGCGCCAACCAGTCGCCGTCGTGAGGTAGCCCTTCTTCCACAGCCACGGCTCGCGCGTAGTGATCCAGCACGTCCGCGGCATAGTTCCGCGTTACCCGGAGGTGGGTCTTCTCCCAGCCGCCGTTGTACGCTGCCAGCGCGTAGAAGGCGTCCCCGTTGCCATCCCGAACAACCTGCGCTAGCGTCAACGTGCCCGCAGCGACGTTCGTCCACGGATTCTCCAGCGCCTCGGCGCTTGGACGCCAGGGAAAGGGCTTGACACACATCAGACCCACCGCCCCTGTCGGCCCACGGACCGTGGAGATCCCTCTGGACTCCTTCCAGATCACCGATGCGACGAAATCCGGGTCGAGGCCTCGCCGATCCGCATAGCGGACGACAATGTCCTCCCAGCGCGATACCACGGGTTCCCAGTAGGACGACAGTCCGCCGTCGTCCTCAGGTACCTCCCCCTCTGCTACCACCGGCAGAGCGGTCAGAGCACTGATCACGACGACCGCGAGCACCGCGGTGCGGACCTTCTTGCACGTCTCCTCCGTCAACAGCCTCCCTCCTTTCATCGGGCGTTGGACACGTGCGCGCGTTTATATCGCAAACCTTGACTTTGTCAAGCGGCTCACACTCTGCACGACAAAATGAGCCAGCTCAGAATGTACGAACGCCCTCGCCGAGACACCATGCTCGGCGGGCGACTAGGCAGGACGACCACTAAGGACACTAGGGACACCAAGGACAAAGAACAACTGAAGGCTTTGTGCCCTTAGTATCCTTGGTGTTCTTCGTGGTTCTCCTCTCAAGTCGCCACCGCATATCGCAGCGCCGCCTCAGCGTGGATCGTCGTCGTATCAAACAGAGGGAGCGCAGACAGTTCCTGGCTCACCAGCAGGGGGATCTCCGTGCATCCCAGAATCACGCCCTCCGCGCCACGAGCTTCCAGATCATCGATGATGCCCAGGAACACCTCCCTGGACGCGTCCCGAATCACCCCGGCGACCAACTCATCGTAGATCACGTCGTTCACCCGCTTCCGGTCCTCCCCCTCGGGTAACAGGATCGTGATCCCCCGCTCGGCCAGCGCATCCTGATAGAACGTCTTCTCCATCGTGAACGCCGTGCCTAGCAGCCCCACCGTCCGCATCCCTCGCGCCTCAATAGCCTCGCCCACCGCATCCAGCAGGCTCAACATCGGCACGTTGACGCTCGCGGCGACCTCATCGAAGACGATGTGCATCGTGTTCGTCGCGATCAGGATCACGTCCGCACCCGCCAGCTCCAGACTCCGAGCCCCCTGGCTCAACCCCTCGGCCACTAAGTCCCAGCGGCCCTCCTCCGGCCAATCGACGTACGTCTGGAAACTGACGCTGTAGATGAGGATCTGAGGATACCCATAATCGCCGAATCGTTCAGTATACGTCCTCGTGATGTGCTCATAGTACGCCACCGTCGACTCCGGGCTCATCCCCCCAAGAATCCCAATCGTCTTGTGCATCCCGCCTCCCCGTGTCTAGCCCTTTCGAAGGGTCTGCGTCTCTGCCTCCCTACTCAATCGTCGCCAGGAACTCCCGCGCCATCGCCCCCACGTCCGACTCCGTCGAGATCCCCGTCCAAGGATCGCTCGGCCGCACTAGGTTCACCACCACGATGTTGGCCCCGTTGAAGATCGCGCTCCGGGCCTCTTTGATGTCCACACCGCCCGCCGCCGAGATCACAACGTTGAACTTGCTGCGCACCCGCCGCACATGTCGGTACTGGATCAGCTTGCCCTGCGTTCCCTCCTCGTCCCTGCCGCGGTGGAGCACCACCACGTCCGGTGGCTCTTTCAGGCGCATCAGGACTCTCAGTGGATCCTTCACGCCGAGCATATCGATCATCGACAGCATCCCAAGGGTGGTACACCGGGCGATGAAAAGATCCAGCGCCTCGGAGGGTGAGCTTCCCAGAACCGTTGCGGCACTGGCCCCGCCCTCCTTCGCCATGTCCACCTCGCCCAGCGCGCCGTCCACCGTCTTCAGGTCGGCGACCACGTGACCCGGCCACCGCTGCCGAATGGCCCGTATGCCGCCGACGCCCTCCCGCTTGATGTAAGGGGTGCCAGCCTCAATGAGAATGCGCTCCTCGCCCCGGGGAAGGCGAAGCACCTCCCTCGCCACGCTCGGGAGAATGCGTCTCATCAGGCCTACATCGTAGTTGAAGGCAATCTGCAGATACCGAGTCTTGTCGTCGAGCATGTCACGCACCACTGCCTATTCGCTCTTCCTCTCGCCAAATGCGGAGAGGGCCTGTCCTATGTCTGCCGGAACGAAGAGCACGATCTTCTCGGAGGGATCGGCCGCGATAGCCCGGATCGTCTGCAGCGTCCGGAGATGCATGGCGCCGGGGCTCCGCGCCATCATCTCCGCCGCCTCCTGGAGCCGCTCCGATGCCTCTAGCTCACCCTGCGAGGCGATGATCACCGCGCGCCGCTCTCGCTCGGCCTCTGCCTGCTGCGCCATCGCCCGCTTCATCTCCGCGGGCAGCTCCAACTCCTGGATCTTGATCGACTCCACGTCGATCCCCCAGCCGTCCGTCTCCGAGTCCACGATCTCCTTGATGCTCTCGGCAATCTGCTCGCGCTCCGTCAGCACGAAGTCCATCTCGCTGTTGCCGATCACGTCACGCAGCGCCGCCTGCGTATACTGCCGAATCGCGAAGGCGTAGTCCTCGATCTTGATGATGGCGTCCTCTGGCTTGATCACCTTGAAGTAGACCACGGCGTTCACCAGCATCGGGATGTTATCTTTCGTCATCACCTCTTGACGCGGAATCTCCGCCGTCTTGATCCGCATATCCACCTTCACCATCGTCTGAAGGATAGGAATCACCAGCGTCAACCCCGGCTCGCGCATCCCCGCGTACTTCCCCAGCGTGAACACCAAGCCTCGCTCATACTCATAGATCAGCCGCACCGAGCGGAGCACGATCACCCCGAGCACGACGAGCGCTCCCACGAAGAAGCATCCACCCACCGTCAGCCACTCTCCCATCAGCGCCTCCTTCACCTCTTGGGTTCTCAACTGAACCCATAACTTGAGCCCCTACAGCTCGTCGCCCATTATAGATGCGCTCGTTTCGCTGGACAAATGTCGAGAACGATCGGGGTGAAGCGCCGCCTCGCGGGATCACCCGGGCACGCGACGGTGCGTTGCGCGTCGCCCGTGGGATGCACCTTGGCCATGGCGGGCCATCGTCAACACACGCGTCCTTTCCCTTCGCCGTCCTGCACCGACCAGATTCCTAGGAATCGGGAACCCCTGAGAGTTCGCAGCCGACCCTCGCCCAGCCCTGCGCTTCAAATTCGGGCGGGCTGTGCTACAATGCACTCGGATATCGAGACAGTGCCAGCTCCGCCCGAACCATCACCTCCGCCGGGTTGGAGACCGCCAGCCACCGCAAGGAAGGAGAGGCCTGATGAGAACCTATGACATCCCCCTCGTCCCGGGACCCACCACCGTCCGCGAGTCGGTCCGCCGCGCCTACCTCGCGGACTACGGCTCGGCGGACCTGGAGCCCGAGTACATTCAGCTCTACAGCGACACCCAGGACCAACTGCGCACCATCCTATCCACCCGAAATAGGATCGCCTTGATGACCGGAGAGGGGATGATCGCCCTCTGGGGTGCCCTGAAGAGCTGCCTTGAGCCAGGAGACCGCGTCCTCGCCGTCAGCACCGGCGTCTTCGGATACGGCATTGGCGAAATGGCAGCTTCCATCGGGGCAGACGTCCGTTGGGTGGAGTTCGGCTACGACGAGATTCTGAGCCCGGAACCTGTCGAGGAGGCCGTCCGCAGCTTCGATCCGAAGATGATTACTGCCGTCCACTGCGAGACCCCGTCAGGCACGCTCAACCCGGTCGAGCAGGTTGGACAGCTCGTTCACCGGTACGACGTGCCCCTCTATTACGTCGATGCCGTCGCCAGCACCGCCGGCACGCCGGTCCTGACCGACGCCTGGTCCATCGACCTCTGCCTCTTCGGGACCCAGAAAGCCCTCTCCGCCTTCCCGGATCTGGCCGGCGTCGCCGTCAGCGACCGCGCCTGGGGCGTCATCGAGGAGGTCGACTATCCCGGCTATGACGCCCTCTCACCCTACCGTGACGCCGTGGAAAAGGCCTGGTTCCCCTACACCCCGGCCTGGGCCAGCCTTGCTGCCCTACACGAAGCCTGCCGACTGGTCTTGGAGGAGGGGCTGGAGAACGTCTACGCGCGCCACGAAGAGGCTGCCACCCTCTGCCGCCGACGCGCCAGAGAGATGGACCTCGAACTCTATCCGACGACCGAGGCAGCCTGCTCCCCCACCGTCACCGCCCTCCGCGTACCGGAACCAACTACCTGGGACGCACTCGACACCAGTCTCCGCGAGCACGGCATGGCCGTCGCCGGTTCCCTCGGCCCTATGGCAGAAAAGGTCTTCCGCATCGGCCACATGGGCTCCCAGGCCGAACCCGCCCTGGTCGACCACGGCATGGACGTCCTGGAGGGCACCCTCCGCCATCTGCGCCGCGCCCGCTAACCCCACCCCTTGCAAGGGTTGCGATGGCTTCGCACGGCCTACCACGGCCTACGGAAGCAAAGTCGAGGTCGACGAAGACCAACCCGGTACCCCACTAAGAGACTGTCATCGGCTGAGCCGGGATGGGCGCATTTGCACCATTGGCTTGTCCGTCTTGGTGTCTCAACTAGCGCTGCCTCTACAGCGGAGCACAAGTCTCTTCCATTTCAGAGTAGCGCGCGTGCGCGCCATGGACTTTCTCGCAAGGTTAATCCCCAACACCGCCCGCCCGCTCCGCCAGCGCAATCGCCCCCAGCACCCCAGCCCGATCCCCCAGCGCCGGCGGCACCACAAACGCCTCCATCCCCTCCGTAATCGCCTCCGCCTGGATATACCCCCCCAGCAGCTCCTGCAACTCCATCCGTATCATCGGGAACAGAAACCTCTGCCGCATCACTCCGCCCCCCAGCACAATCCGCTGAGGCGACAGGACGCACACCACGGCCATCAGCCCCAGGGCGAGATAGCGCGCCTCCAGGGGCCACGCCGGGTGATCCTCCGGTAGATCCTCCCCTCGCTTCCCCCACCGCGCCTCCAGGGCTGGACCGGCCGCCAGGCCCTCCAGGCAATCCCCGTGAAACGGACACGTCCCCTCGAAAGGATCCCCCTCGCGATCGTGCGGCACGTGGAAGTGCCCCATCTCCGGGTGCACCAGACCATGAAGCAGCCTTCCCTCCACCATCGCGCCGCCGCCGATGCCCGTGCCAACCGTGACGTAGACAAAGGTCTCCGTGTCCTGCGCCGCGCCCCAGCGATGCTCCCCCAGCGCAGCCGCGTTCACGTCCGTGTCGAAACCCACCGGCACTCCGAGGACCGATGCCAACCGTCCCCGGATGTCGACATTCTGCCAGCCCGGCTTCGGGGTCGATGTGATCGTCCCGTACGTACTTGAGCCGGGATCAGGATCGACAGGCCCGAACGACCCGATCCCGAGCGCGGCGATGGGACCGCGTTGATCCCGAAAAAACCGAATGGCCCGCCCGATTGTTTCATCCGGCGTCGTTGTCGAGAACGTAGTCTCGTCGCGTATCGTCTCGGGCCCGCTGCCGACCGCGCAGACGAACTTCGTCCCCCCCGCCTCAATGCCCCCGTAAACCGTCACACCACGTCCTTCACTCACCAGCCGACCACCATCCCAATCTGCACACCCGACGAGCGGCCTTCTCCCCCCTACCCGCCGTACGTCTCCTCGTAGTCCTGGATCGCTGCCCGGACCACCTCCAGCGCATACTCCCGGTCGCACACCCGCTCTATGGACATCTGCGAAGGCCCGCCGGGAATCAGTTTGTACGTGCTGAAATAGTGCTCCAGCCGATTCACCAATACGTCCGGCAGTTGTGAGATGTCCTCGGTGTCCCGCCAAAAAGGATCGTTCTCCAGTACCGCGATGACCTTGTCGTCCGCCTCACCTCCGTCGATGGCCTGCAGAAGACCCACCACCCGAGCGCTCAGAATCACCTCCGAGCGGTTCATCGGGCGCTCGCTGATCACACAGATATCCAGGGGGTCGCCGTCGCCGCGTTCGGACTTCGGGGAAAGCTCCTTGACCCGCTGACCGCAATACGTCCGGGGGATGAAGCCGTAGAGCGTCGGCGGCTGGGACGAGGTCCGCTGAGGACGGTCGACCCACATATAGCCCGTCTCCTTGTCGATCTCGTACTTGATCAGGTCAAACGGCGTGATCTCGATGTAAGCGTGCACCACGTGCGGCGGATTCGGCCCCAGCTCCAGGCCGTGCCAGGGGTGCGGTCTCCAGCGGTAGAACGGTTTGGGAAACGACATGGTTGCATACTCCTTTCAGCACATGATGAAAAACCAGCTCAGCGAAAGCAGACTGGACCCCTCAACTCTCTGTCCAGGATGACCCCACATCCCCCAGGCGCAATGCCCCCAACGATCAAGCGCCCTCCACTCCGGCTGCCTCGAAGGCCGCCGTGACGATCTCCCGCGCCTCCTCCTGAATCCTTTTCAGGTGCTCAGGCCCCCTAAAGCTCTCCGTGTAGATCTTGTAGATATCCTCGGTGCCGGAGGGTCGGGCGGCAAACCAGCCATTCTCGGCAACGACCTTCAGACCACCAATACGTGCATCGTTGCAGGAGGCCCGCGTCTGCCTGCTCACGATCGTCTCGCCTGCCAGCATGTCTCGCTCCACCATCTCTGGCGACAGCTCCTTCAACGCCTGCTTCTGGGCCGTCGTCGCCGGGCTCTGGATACGCTCGTAAACCGGGCTGCCGAACTGCTCCTCCAACGCGTCATAATGCTCGCTCGGATCCCGTCCGGTCACGGCCAGCATCTCGGCCGCCAGCAGATCCAAGAGCAGCCCATCCTTGTCCGTCGTCCAGACGCTCCCGTCCTGGCGGAGGAACGACGCACCCGCACTTTCCTCGCCGGCGAAACCGAGTCGCCCCGAGAGCAGCCCGTCCACGAACCACTTGAACCCCACCGGGACCTCACACAGCTCCCGTCCCAGGTCCGCGGCAACCCGATCGATCATCGAGCTGGAGACCAACGTCTTCCCCACCGCCACGTCATTGCCCCACTCCGCCCTGTTCTGGAAGAGGTACCACACCGCCACGGCCAGGTAGTGGTTTGGGTTCATCAGTCCCCCCTCGCGGGTGACGATCCCGTGGCGATCGTAGTCGGGGTCGTTTCCGAAGGCGACGTCGAACTGGTTTTTCAGCGCCAGCAGGCTTGCCATCGCGTGATGCGACGAGGGATCCATCCGGATCTGCCCATCGTGATCCACCGTCATGAAAGAGAATGTCGGATCCACACGCGGGTTGACCACCTCCAGGTCCAGGCCGTAGACCTCTGCGATCGGGTCCCAGTACGCCACGCCCGAACCACCCATCGGATCCACGCCGATCTTCAGTCCCGCTCCGGCAACGGCCTTCATGTCAACAGCGTTCTTCAGGTCCTCGACGTAGGGCATCACGTAGTCATGTCGATGGACCCACTCCGAATCCAGGGCCTGGCTCAGCGGAATCCGGCGCACCCCTTCCAGGCCCGCCTTCAGCATCTCATTGGCCCGCCGCTCGATCTCCCGGGTCGTCTCCGGCGCCGCCGGCCCGCCTTCGGGGGGATTGTACTTAAAGCCTCCGTCGCTCGGTGGGTTGTGGGAAGGAGTGACCACCACGCCGTCCGCCAGACCAGTCGAACGACCGCGATTGTACGTCAGAATCGCGTGGGATATCACCGGCGTCGGCGTATACCCGAACCCATCCTGGATGAAGATGTCCACCCCGTTCGCCGCAAACACCTCGATGGACGTTCGCAGGGCCGGTTCTGAGAGCGCGTGCGTATCCATCCCGACGTACAGTGGGCCGCTCGCCCCCACACCCTCTCGCACCTGGCACACCGCCTGACACATCGCCAGCACGTGGTCCTCGTTGAAGCTCCGTTCTAGCGACGAGCCCCGGTGACCCGACGTGCCGAACGATACCCGCTGCGCCGGGATCCCCGCGTCCGGCTTGTGCGTGTAGTAGGCCGACACCAACCGTGGAACGTTGATCAGCAACTCCGGTGGAGCCTTCTTCCCCGCCAACTCGTGTCCGCTCACCCGTCCCCCTTTCCAAGCCGCGCTCGCAGCGCCCCGCCAATCGCTGCCGCAAGCACCGCGCCCTATCTCGATCTCTGCTCCCCAACGCAAGTATACGTCATCTCGGCCTTTCATCAAGTGCCAGTGTCCGCCCCGGGCACCCCATGGGCACCGGGCGTGGGCCGTTTTCCGATCGATTCACCCGCGACGCAGCAGCCCGGCCCGCCATGCGTCCGTAGAGAAAAGACCCCTCTGGAGCGTGAGTTGGGACGAATCTCTGGTCAAGCTGCAGTGGATACCTCAGGGCCGCAGTCTCGGCAAGGCCGTTTGCAGACCGACGTGCGAATGAGACACAGTCAAGGCCCCCCTAAACCAGGGGCCACCACGCGGCCTCTGACCGTGGCCGATGCGGGGCCGCGTCCCCATGAACGCCATCTCGTCTGGGAGGCAGAGTCAGCTGATAGAACCGCGTGCGGGCCACTCGGCCCTTGAGGGGACGGGTGTCTCGTCCGTGCTGCCACCCACAATCGGATACGATGGAGATGCCACTCAACCAAGCATGGTGGCATGCGCCGCCTCACCGGCGGCGCACCAGGTCTGTGTGCAAGGACTACCTCAACGAGGGGGCGAACGGCGTGGCAGAACGCAGGTCAGCAACCTCGTTGGGCTCCCAGCGATGGTTGAAGCGCCCCGTCTTACTTCTCTTTGATCAGACCCGTTCGATAGGCGCGCACCAGGCTTTCCAGATCTATGATCTGACGTTGAATCCTCCGGCCTCGGTCTGTATCGCCCACTCGGATCCTGACATCGTTGCTCTCCACGATGTCCATCCTGGGATCCGTGCGCGCCCTCTGATCGTGCGTCCCATCGCCCGAAGAACCGGCCTGGTGCGTCGCAAGGAGCAAGCCCCAGGAGTTGAAGACCAGGGTATACCCGGCGATGCCAGTCTGTCCCTGGTAGGCCTTGCTGAAGCCGCCGTCGATTACGATTAACCGACCGCCCGCCTTGACCGGGCTCTCGCCCTGTTTCGCCCTAACCGGGACGTGACCGTTGATGATATGCCCGCGATCAGGATCCACGCCGAACGACTCAAGGATCCGACGAGCAACGTCCTCACGTTCTCTCAAGCCGTAGTACGGATCACGCCGCTCCTCATGCGTCGACGGGTCGGCGATGAAATACCGCTCGAAAGTGGCCATCTTCCGCTTGCCAAAGAGCGGTGATTGGGCCCCACTCCACAGGTACCACATCGCGTCCATCCCATATTCCTTCTCCTCCCGGTCTTCCGTGGAGAAATACCCCTGACGCGAGAGTCGATCGACCCGATCCATGAACCGGCGAGCCGAGTACGTCTCCCCATCGACGCGGAAGGGCCTGAATGTGCCGTCCTCGTTCATCGAGATGCACCCATGGTAGAGTACGTTCCCGTTCCACACGAGATAGATGCTCCCTTTGGAGAACAAGAACCGCGCGTGTTGCTGAAGCCGGCGGCTGCCGGCGAAGGAGAGGGTCAGTCTGTCCACCACGCTCTGCTCCCGATCCGTCAGCTTGTAGGGATCGGCTGGATCCACCGTCGGCAGGTGCGTGTCCAGCATCGGGTAGGCCGTCCCGTCAATCGTGACGGTTCCCTCACTCTGATCGATCTTGTCCAGGAGCAGGCGGTCCTCCATCCCATAGTGAGGTCGGCGCCGGATGATCTGCGCTTCCAGCTTGAGCTGGATGATAGTGATCGCCTTGTGCATCTGAGCCATCAGCCTCAGCTCGTCAGCGGTGAAATCCTCCTGCCCCGAGGGCCGCGGAACAAACGGGCCGCAGGGCTCGCCGCCGTAGGCCTCGATCGCGAACGAGGCCAGGGGCAGTAGGCTGATAGCGTAGCCGCGTTCCAACGTCTCCATATTGGCGTACCGCAGGCAGATCCGGATCACGTTGGCGATGCAGGCAGCGCTGCCCGCTGCAGCTCCCATCCACAGAATGTCATGATTCCCCCACTGCACGTCCACGTGGTCGCACGCCATCAGTGCATCCAGGATGCGGTGGGCTCCGGCCCCCCGGTCGTAGACATCGCCGACAACGTGAAGCCGGGCGATGACCAGGCGCTGGATGAGGCCTGCGATGGCCACAACGAACGTCCTCCCACTCCCCACGGCGGCGACCGTCTCGATCATGCTCTCATAGTAGAGCGCTTTGTCGGCGATGTCCTCCTGGGCATACAGCAGTTCCTCGACGACATCCGCCTGCAGCTCGGGCAGCGCCCCTTGGACGTAGTCTCTCGGATATTTGGAGATCACGGACCTGCCAACTCTAATCAGCCGCCGCAGAGTCGTTCGGTACCAGCCCTCCTGGTTCTCAATCGAGGGCAGAACTTGAGAGAACTCCCGTTCCGGGTAGGTGATCAGTGCAGCCAGGTCTCGCCTTTCACCCTCTGACAGCGTGTCCGCAAAAACCTCATCGATCCTCCGCCGTATCGAGCCCGAGCCGCTTCTGAGCACGTGATTGAAGACCTCGTACTCACCGTGCAGATCGGACACGAAATGCTCCGTCCCTTTCGGCAAACTGAGCTGCGCCGTCAGGTCAATGATCGCCGTCGACGCCGCTTCAATGGATGGATAGCGCTCAGAGAGGAGCTGCAAATAGCTGGAGACGCTGGCGCTCGATGTCAACTTTCACCTCCTTCCGGCACGGAGGGACGGCAGTCCTGGGAGTCGCACACCTTCAACCAGCAGTTGCTCGCCGGAGCTAGACATCTCCGGTATGTGAACGCAGAGAGCTGCAGGACAGGACCGTCATCCCACAGCTCTCCCCAGAGCGCCATGACGATGTTCATTGAGGTGATCGTTGAGTCAGTGCCTTCCGCCCTGAAAGCGGCATTCTTGGTCAGTCAAGGATCGTCACTTGCTCGACGAGGGACGCCACGTGCTCATACGATCCGACCGCCGTGCCTTCCAGGCTGGCGGCAGCGGCTCCTGCCGCCATACTCCATCGAAGGACATCCGGAAGCGGCAGCCCCCGGCTCAGTCCCCAGACCAGTCCAGCGACAGCGGCGTCCCCTGCCCCGATGGGGTTCTTCTCCTCGACCCTTGGCGGTCGAGCCCGATACGCCTTGCTCCCACCGGAAAGAATGGCGCCCGACTCCCCCATGGAGACAAGAATCAGCTCTACCCCCATAGCATGGATCGCCTCCACTGCGGCGCAGGCCTCATCCTTCGTCTCCACTGGCTGGCCGGTCAGCTCCCCGGCCTCCTGCGCGTTCGGTTTAACCAGGTAAGGGCCGCTTTCACAGCCGTGCCGCAGAGGGATTCCGCTGGTGTCCAGGATGGCGCGCGCATTGACGGCGTTGAGACTGCTGATCACGTCGGCGTAGATCGTCTCCGCCGCCCCGGGTGGGAGGCTTCCAGCCAGCACCCACCAATCGCCGGGCCGTCTCAACTCCTCGACCTTGCCCACCAGTGCGTCCTGCTCGGCCGTTGTAACAGTGGGTCCGGATTCGTTCACCTTGAGATAGTGTGGCTCCTCTTCCGACACGATACTCACGTTCGTCCGGGTCTCCTGACCCAGCCAGGTGAAATCCGTCTCAATCCCCAGATCCCCCAGACCCGCTTCGAGCTTCTCCCCGGTCTTCCCGCCGACGAAGCCCAGCGCCACACTGTCCGCACCCAGCGCCGCCAGAGCGCGGGAGACGTTGAATCCCTTGCCCCCGTAGTCAATCCTAAGCGCATTCGCCCGCAGAACCTCATCGAAGACCAGATTGGGCACGGTCAGCTCACGGTCGAGAGCAGGATTAAGGGTCACGGTGTAGATCATGGACTCCAGTACTCCTCGATCAAGACCCGTTCAGCCTCAGAGGTCCAGACACCGCCGGACCCCAATTGCTCAGCCACCGCGGGTAGGGTTTCCTTGAGCTCGGAGACGCCGGTCAGCGGCACCCCCGTGATCTGAGGGAAGATGACCACCTTTCCCGCATAGTCTCCCTCCATCATCGCCCGGACCCCGTCCTGGGCGGCCTCGATGCCTCCGATTGCGCCGACCGAGCGGCTGGGTGACAGCTCTCCCTCCACAGTCTTCCGAATCACCATGCGCTGATCATCCAGAGTCGAGCCGGAGGTCCCGGTGTACTGGGCATTGCTCAGGTAGACGTCACTCATGTCCAGCGGCGCCATCGTCCCGTTGGGCACGCCTGCGAAGAGAACCAGCATACCGTTGGGCGCCATGATTTCGGCTGAGCTGGCCATCAGTGGCGCTGACGGCACGCAGACCACCACGTCATCAGCGCCGTGACCATCGGTCTCACGCATGACGAGATCCTTCAGAGACTCCTCGGAGTCGGCAGGATTGAAGAGCAAGAGACGCTTGCCTCGCTCCTCCGCCAGACCCACGAAGCTGTGTCTCAGCACCTCCAGACGATCCGCATTGATGTCCGTCGCTATGAGCACGCTTGGACCTTGGCTCAACTCGACGGCACGCTGAACGTGCATCTGGCCCATCGGCCCGGCCGCGCCCACGAAGACCGCAGTGCCCCCAGCCCGCAGCTCACAGCGGTTGCGTTCCTCGCCGTAAGACGCCGCAATATCCGGACCGGGGTTGCCCACGTAGGCCGTATAGTCGTAGTGAATCCGGCCGACGTCGATGGACACCGCCTCATCGAGAGGTGCTCGGCCAACCAGATTGAAGGTCCCCCTCCGGGCAATCAGTTTGGCGGCCTCCCCGACCATGTGGGCAGAGCCGGGATCGAGCACCGCGATATCGTCGAATCCCGCTCCATCCGTCACCTGGGCGGACAATCCCTGATAATCAGCCGGTGTCAGCCCGTTCCGCTCCACCACCTCCAACTCACGTTTCTCCGCCTCTTCTTGGACCAGCTTGAGCACAGACGGAGGTGCATCGGTGACGACCACTCTCGCCGGCGCTTCTAGCCCAGAGGAGAACGCATAGGACCTTGAGTCGCCTGGGTGGCCGATGATCCACATCGTCCCGCCGCCCTTGGGCGTCAGCCGTCGACGTTGAGTATAGGCAGCCTCCACGCAGGCCCAGGGTTCGGTCAGTGCCGCCTCGGCGTAGCCGATGTCCCCCTCAACAGGAATCACGTAGGATCCAGCGTCGGCGTCGAGCACCTCCGGGCCAATAAGATGAAACTGGATCAAGCCGCCGGGGATCGTGTAGCCGTACGCCGTGCTCCTGCCGTCCTGGTAGATATCGGGCTGAAGCGCCAGACGCTGTCCTGGGTGGAACTGATCTTGTAGATCGGCCCCCACCTTCATCACAGTGTGGGTGGCTTCGTGACCCAAGCGCGTGGGGTCGGTAGCCAGGTCCCGGTCGTACAGCTTGGGATGGCCTCCACCCTGCTTGATCAGCTTGACGTCGGAGTAGCACATCCCGACTGCATCGACGCGTACGAGGAGCTCGTCGGCCGCCGGGTCCGGCACATCTACCCGCTCGGGCCTTCCGTCCCGGCCGATGCTCTCAACACCGGCACCGTACATGTTCCACGCCCAGCACTCCTCCGGGACAGGAGCATCTGTTGATCGATAGCGACTCAACGTGTCTGACATCCGAATCCCTCCTCTGACTACTCGTCTGCTGCCGAAGGCGCCAGTGCTCTCACCTCTGCGGCCGTGGCGCAGGCCAATGCTTGCGTTGCTAGTTCCTGGGCTTCGCCGAGGGTCAATGACCTCACCTGAGCCTTCACGATGGGAACGGCCGGAACGTTCACGCTGAGCTCATCCACCCCCAGGCCTATCAGGATCGGGACGGCCTGCGGGTCCGCGGCGAGCTCTCCACACACACCCACCCATTTGCCGGCGGCGTGCGCACCCTGGACGGTGCGCTCAACCAGGCGGAGCACGGATGGGTGGAGGCCGTCAGCCTGCCGCGCCAGCGACGGATGCGTCCGGTCCATGGCCATCGTATACTGCGTCAGGTCGTTGGTGCCGATCGAAAAAAAGTCAACCTCGCGGGCGAGGACATCGGCCATCAGCGCTGCGGAAGGCACTTCGATCATAATGCCGACCTCGAGCGGCGGCACGCCCAGGTCCCTGCGCACCTCCTCGACCAACCCCTTCGCCTGGCGCAGCTCGGCCAGGTCGGAGATCATCGGAAACATGATGCGCAACGAGCCGTATTGCGAGGCGCGCAGGATAGCACGAAGCTGGGTCCGCAGCAGCACGGGTCGCCCCAGGCAGAGCCGAATCCCTCGTTGCCCAAGGAAGGGATTCTCCTCGGCCGGAAGCGGGAGATACGGTATGGGCTTGTCCCCGCCGATATCCAAGGTTCGAACGATGACGGGCTGCCCGCCGATCCCCTGGGCAATGTCTCGGTAGGCCTCGAATTGTTCATCCTCGGTGGGCGCGTTCGCCCGCTCCAGGAACAGGAACTCTGTCCGCAGGAGGCCCACACCCTCTGCACCCCGCTCGGCGGCCTGCCGGCTCTCCATCACGCCACCGATATTCGCGACAATCTCCACGCGGTGCCCATCCTGCGTGACGGCGGGCTCCTCCGCCGCCTTCAGCGCCGCTGCGCGGCGCGACTGCCGACGACGCTTCGCCTCTCGCGCCGCGGTGAGGGTCTCGTCACCCGGATCAACCGTGAGCACACCCGATGTCCCATCCAGTACAACCTCGACGCCGTTCGCTAGCTCCAACACGTCGGCTCCCGCTCCCACGATGGCCGGCAGTCCCAGCGCCCGCGCCAGGATAGCCGTGTGCGAGTTGGGCCCGCCGGAGGCGGTGCAAAAGCCCAGCACCCGGCTGGGATCCATGGAGACGGTGTCCGAAGGGGATAGGTCCTCCGCGACCAGCACCACGGGTTCTTGCGGCAGACGTGGCCTGCCGCCTTCCGCACCGACGAGAATGCGCAGCACGCGGCGTCCGACGTCACGTACATCAGCGGCCCGGGCCGCCAGGATCTCACTCTTCAACGTGGCCAGCTCCTTGGCCTGGCTCTCAGTGACCTCGTGCCACGCCTTTGAGGCCGATAGACCGTCATCGACCCTCTCGAGAGCGGCTTTCACCAACTCGGGATCGTCGAGCAGGGCCATGTGCGCCTCAAAGATCTCGGCCTCCTGGGCACCAACCCGGTTGACCATCTCCTCGTGGAGCTGATCGAGCTCAGCCTGGGCAGCTTCGATGGCCGAGAGCAGGTCCTTCCTCTCCTGCCCTGGATCGGCAGCTTCCTCCTCCGGGACGATCTCCGATTGGCGGAACTGGAACAAGGGCCCAATGGCAATGCCCGGCGCTCCAGCGACGCCCGGCAAGACGCCCTCCTCCAGCTCCACCGGGGCCTCCTGAGGGAGCAGATCCGCCGGCGGTGCCGGTTCGGGTCGGGGCTTGACCTCCTCCCCAAGGCCCGTCTCCACCGCCGTCCTGATGGCCTCCAGAGCTTCGTCCTCGTCTCGGCCATCGGCCGTGATCTGGATCTCCCCGCGGCATTCCACGCCCAAGGTCAGGATGGATATCGCGCTCTTGGCGTTGACCTTCTTCTCGCCATGCTTCACCCGAATGTCGGATTCAAACTGTTTGGCCGTATTGACGAAGACCTTCGCCGGTCGCGCGTGGAGCCCGGTGGGATTGCGCAGGACCAGATCGAGCTGCTTCATGGGTTCCTTCCCCCTCTTACGTTGTCGTTGAGCCGCCGCCCGGGCCCACCGGTTACTAGTCGTCCTCCGAAGGGCGCGTGAGGCGCTCTAGGATCACCATCGGATCGTCGGTGGTCGCAAGTTCCTCGGCGCTGTCCGGGTCCTCGAGGACCTCAGCCAGGTTAGAGAGCACGACCATGTGTTCGTCGGCTGTCGCGGCAATCCCAATGACCAGGAACGCCAGCTCGTCATCCTCCCATTCAATGCCGTCCCGGAACTGGATCACCGACAAGCCCGTGCTGTGAATCAACTCCCGGTCATCCAGCTCACCGTGCGGGATCGCGACGCCGTTGCCGATGTAAGTCGACATCGTCTCTTCGCGGCCCAACATCCCGTCGACGTAGGCAGGCTCAACATAGCCGGCCTGCACCAGGACGTTCCCGGACAACCGAATGGCCTCAAGCTTGTCCGACGCCTGGGCGTTGAGGACGATATTCTCCTTCAGTAGGATATCCATCTCGCTACTCAGCTCCGGCAATGCGCACACCGCTCTGAAGGGCTTTAACGAGTTGAGCGTAGACAGGATTGCCCACGAACTTGGAGAACGAAATCACCACCGCCCAGGGCGCTTGCTCGCGAGCAACATTCGCCAACCCCTCGTGCGCGATGACAATCTGAGCATCTTTTGGAATGGACCGCGCCGGGCTGTGCTCAACCTCGACGTCCAGACCGGCCTTCTTGAGCTTCTTCTTGAGCTGGTTCGCCCCAATGAGGCTGGATCCCATGCCAGCTTCACACGCGAACACGATCTTCTTCACATCTTCAGCAGCTACGGACTTCGGCATCTCGACCTCCCTGTCTATGAGCCCTGTCTTTCCTGAGTAGGGTTTCCAGACCCGCGCTCGGGGTCCGGAAACCCTGCCGTCGATTGGGGCGCCGGATGGTCAGGCGGGGTGTCTCCCATGAATCGCCCTGGAGACACCTATGCCCCTATAGCACCGGCCCGCGAGGAACAGCTACCCTCCGAGAACGACAACTTCCTCGTCCTCTCCGCCCTCATCCTTCTTCCTGTCCGTCAGCTTCAGCTCATCCAGGTCGATGTCTTCCACCTCTTTGGATGGTGCCGGCAGAAGTCTGAGAAGGATAGAACCCACGATGAACGAGGCGACTGCACCGATCAGCACGCCGCCCAGGACCGGGATATGCTGCCCCCGCGGCGTCACGGCCAGATACGCGAAGATCGACCCAGGGGAGGGCGTCGCCACCAATCCCGCGCCTGTGATCACGAACCAAAGGCTGGCGAGAATGCCGCCCGCCCACATCGCAACAATCATCAGCGGCTGCGCCAGCACGTACGGGAAGTAGATCTCGTGGATGCCCCCAAAGAAGTGGATCAGAATCGCGCCGGGCGCCGACTGCTTGGCCGTCCCTCTCCCGGCCAACCAATAGGCCAGGAGAAGCCCCAGGCCCGGCCCGGGGTTTGTCTCCAGGAGGAAATGGACTGCACGCCCCGTCTCGGCCGCCGCCGAAACGCCCAGAGGCGCCAGAATGCCGTGGTTGATGGTGTTGTTCAGGAACAGCACCTTGGCGGGTTCAATAATCAGGTTCGCTAGTGGGAGTAGCCGTGTGTCGATGAGGAACTGCACGCCCGCACCCAGAGCATTGCTCAAGGCCTGTGCGATCGGGCCGATCGCATAGTATCCCAGAATAGCCAGCAACCCGCCCAGGATGCCCGCAGAGAAGTTGTTCACCAGCATCTCGAAACCGGAAGGGATGCTGTCTTCCACGAGCCCGTCGAACTGCTTCATCAGGTAGCCGCCTAGCGGGCCCATGGCCATGGCTCCGATGAACATGGGAATGTCTGCGCCAACGACCACACCCATCGTCGCGGCGGCCCCGATGACGCCTCCGCGCACACCATACACCATCTTGCCGCCGGTGTACCCAATCAGCAACGGCAGCAGATAGTTGATCATTGGCCCGACAAGCTGCACCAGGTCTTCGTTCGGCGTCCAGCCCGTCGGTATGAAGAAAGCGGTGATCAAACCCCAAGCAATGAAGGCGCCGATGTTCGGCATCACCATCCCGGCCATGAAGGCCCCAAACCGTTGTACTCTTTCTCTCATCGTCCCTCTAGTCTCCTTGTAATCCCTTAAGCCCGAATGCCACTAGGTGTCGGTTTCCTCCCTGTGCGTTTGAGTGATCCTCGCTCCAGTATCTCCTCCTATTCTGGGGGTAGGGTTCCCATCCCTGATGTGAATCTCGATCACGAAGACATGTCCGTAGCATACAGAGACTGGAACCGGCGGTTAGGAGCAGGTACCGACCTCTTTGACTTTCCAGTATCTTGAGGGGGCCTGCGGTGATTGTAATCGATTACAATGCTTCCTATTGTAATCGATTTCAGCGCCTTTGTCAAGGGTCAGTTTTGGCAGTTTCTGAGACTCTCCTCCTCGTCACAGCCCTCAGCGATGGTCATAGCTCACCGTCTTGCCCGCTCAATTGGTTGACTTGTCGGGAAAACCGATTACAATCTGTTGCAGTGGCCGTACAGGCCGGGTTGGCTTGGCCGGAATCGATTACATAGCAATGGCGGGTAAGATCTTGGTCAAGATACAGGACGTAGCAGAGCTAGCCGGCGTTTCGACAGCGAGCGTCTCACGTGTTCTATCGGGCAAGGAGAACGTGAGTGATGAGATGCGGCAGCGCGTGCTCGCCGCAGCCGAAGAGCTGGACTACCAGCCCAACTTGGTGGCACGCAGCCTCCGCTCCCAGCGGTCGGCCACCGTCGCCCTAATCGTCTCCGACATCCGCAACCCTTTCTTCACCGACGTCAGCCGTGCAGTCGAGGATACCATCCATAAGGAAGGCTACGCTCTCCTCCTCTGCAACGCCGACGAGGACCCGGAAAAGGAAATGCTCTACCTGGATCAGATGGAAGCCCAGAACGTGGCGGGCATCATCTACTCACCAACCAGGCAAGCGGCCACGCACTACCAAGAACTCAGAATATCCACGCCAACGGTCGTAATAGACCGCGCCGTCCACGCCAGCGACGTGGACCAGGTGCTGATCGACAACACCGACGCAGCTTACCGTCTGGCCGAGCACGTGATCAAGAACGGGTATCGCAGGATCGCTGGGCTCTTCGGCGAAGCCAGCGTGACCGGCCGCGAACGCCGGCGCGGCTATGAGAAGGCCCTCCGAGCCAACGGCTTGGAGCCGCCCCTGGGCCAGGTCGTTCACATCCCACCCAAGATTGATGCTGGTTTGGAGACGGCCCTGCGTCTCCTGGATCGAGATCAGCCGCCAGATGCCTTCTTCACCTCGAACAGCCTCCTCACCGCAGGGGCGCTCATAGCGATACGCGAGCGCGGGCTGACCGTACCAGAAGACATAGGACTGGTGGGTTTCGATGAGACCACCTGGGGCCGCCTGGTCGAGCCTCCCATCACCATCATCGCTCAGCCTACGTACGAAATCGGGAGCACCGCCGCCGAGCTGCTGCTCCAGCGCGTGCACCAGCCGGACCGCTCGCCTCGCAAGGTCATTCTGCAGGGCCGCCTGCAGATGCGTGGGTCGAGCGCGCCCCGTCCGTCTGCCTAGCGGTTCCCCCTGGGCACACGGAGTCAAGAAACTCGCTGTCCCCTGCCGGTATCTGCCGGCACATCCGTCTCAACGGTCCGAAACCACCGCTCAAAGAAACCACACTCTCCGCAAGCCCCGGCCGAACCGGAGCCTTTCTCCAAGCTCACGTTGGATCAACAGCCCCCTCCAGGCTCTGTCTGGACCGCCCTCTCCAAACCCTGGCTCGAGTGCCGTCCTCCTTTCCGGGTTCAAGCTCCAGGCCCTTCCTCCCTTCCGAGTTCAAGCTCGATCAGCATCCTCCTTTCCACGTTCAAGCTGGATCACCGTCCTCCCTTCCAGGTGCAAGCCGCATCACCCTCCTCT
>Ga0180435_10001511_pt1 | contig 24175 bp, 19 predicted proteins | sample SS_ome_3_FD_132467 | JGI IMG/M metagenome (GOLD analysis project Ga0180435, IMG submission 132467) | Hypersaline lake sediment archaeal communities from the Salton Sea, California, USA - SS_3_S_1 metaG | ecosystem: Environmental > Aquatic > Non-marine Saline and Alkaline > Hypersaline >... | reverse complement strand
CCGGTTGTTTACGATCATCTCCGGATCCATCTCTGTAATAAACTTATATAAATCCTTTCCCATTTCGGTAGTGAAGGCTGGCACCCATTCACCGTCGAACCACATGATCTGGGTGGGATAATTTGTCATCAGCTCTTTAACCTGAGGCTTCAGGTAGTTCTCATAGAAAAGCGGAAACTCGGGATTTCCAACAGTATCCCTTCTCCCCTTGTTATAGTTGGGTTCCCAGATGGCCTGGGCCTGAGGATGGTGCCAGTCCATAATGGAATGGTAGAAGCCCAGGACGATGTCCTGCCTCTCACAGGCTTCTGCCAGCTCTTTCAGGATATCTCTTTTGAAGGGCGAAGCATCCATCACATCATAGTCGCTCACCTCTGAGTCCCACAGGCAGAATCCATCGTGGTGTTTCGAAGTGATCACGATATACTTCATGCCGGCATTTTTTGCAATGCTGACCCATTGATCCGCATCGAATTTCACCGGGTCAAACTGAGCGGCAAATTGCTCATACTCGGCAATGGGAATGTGCATGTGATGCATGATCCATTCTGCGTTCTTGGCTTTGGTGCGTTCTCCATTGTATTCGCCCGCGGGAATGGCATAGAGACCCCAGTGGATGAACATGCCGAAACGTGCATCTCTCCACCATTCCATTTTATCGGATGGAGCACTCGTTTCCAGGTCTGTTTTCGGATTACTGCTGCAGGCCGCCAGGAAGGCAGCGACCAGGGTCAGAAGAAGAATTTTTTTCATTGGGGGAGGTTTTAGGTTCACTACCTAAATATACGAACTTTAGCATTGATCCCTTCGCGGAAAATGACAGAATCATCCTGTATTTAATTCATTTTATAAGATCTTAGTTCTTTGTAGTTGACTATTTGTTCCATGTCCGGTTCCTTTTGATTATATTAGATGCAAGCAGCTCAAACACAAGTTGCACCCCATCCTGGAAAATCTGAAAAATAAACTTATGCGAACCTTTCTAATAGTACTAGTTGCATCAATAAGCCTTTTCTCCTGTGAAAATCAGAAAGATGAATGGACGAACTTATTGGACAATGACCTGTCACAATGGGATAATTATCTGAGTTTCAGGTATCCGGAAAATTACCTGGGAGAAGCACCAAAAGATGAGGCAGGAAAGCTTCTGCCACCTATTGGATTGAATCAGGACCAATATGATGTTTTCACGGTCTTAGACGAGAATAAAGGGCCTGTTTTAAGGATTAGTGGTGAAATTTATGGATGTGTTGTTACAAAGGAAGAATATGCCAACTATCATCTGCGATTAAAGGTTAAATGGGGGGACATAAAATGGCATCCAAGAAAAGATAAACTAAAAGATTCTGGCATCCTATATCATTCCATAGGTCCGCATGGCGCTGAGGGATGGAGGTCCTGGATGCTTTCACAGGAATTTCAAATTATGCAGGGACATTTTGGGGATTTCTGGAGCCAGGCAAATTCGGCAATAGACATAAGGGCTTATATCCCTGAATATATCATGAATCCGGTTGCAGATGAAAGTCAGGCTTTTCTGGCAATGGGCAGGGGCGAAGAAGTACCGGGGTATTGCATGCGTAGCGCCAACTATGAAAATCCTGAAGGTGAATGGAATACCCTGGAATTAATATGTTTCGAAAACCTTAGCCTACACATTGTAAATGGACAGGTGGTTATGATTCTCAGGAATTCCAGGTATGTGGAAGATGGTGAAAGGATCCCCATGATAAAAGGGAAAATTCAATTGCAAAGTGAGGCAGCTGAGATCTACTATAAAGATATTGAAATCCGGAACCTTGAAGTTCTTCCGGCTGAATATGAAAAGTATTTTGATTGATCCGGAATGGATTACTCGCTTCGCTCCTGATCCCAGAAGGGAGGCCCTGCACCAATACTAAAAACCCAAAATGCACAAAGTGCATTTTTGTTTTTTATTTGCACCACCCCTCGCTCAAGCAAGCTTGGCTCGGGCTGATACAAATAAAAAACCCGCCTGCTGCGCAAACGGGTTTTGAGTATTGGTGCGGAGGAAGAGGGATTCGAACCCCCGGTACCTTGCGGTACAACGGTTTTCAAGACCGCCGCATTCGACCACTCTGCCATTCCTCCGGGCGCGAAATTAGTAAAAAAATGCAGAATTGTTAAAATTATTACTTGACTTTTAGATAATTGAGTGATGACGTGCTATTCAGAGGAAAAGTTGAAAAATGAGGAAAGTCGTTCATTTTGCCTGATTTGACAGTGGTTTTTGATGATTTTTTGTGGAAAAACTCAGTATTTGTACACATTTCAGCGTTTTTTTTAGGGAGGTATCTTGTCAGGGTATGAGAAAAAATTATATTTGTATAGAATTTGGCTAGAAAAGTTAAGAAAACATTTTACTAACCCTTAAATTTCATTTACTATGAACAAAGCGGAATTAATAGATGCTATTGCTTCTGAGGCTAATCTGACTAAGGCAGATGCTAAAAGGGCCCTTGATGCTTTTATCGCTACTACTACAGGTGCCTTGAAGAAAGGTACTCGTGTTGCCCTCGTTGGATTTGGATCTTTTTCAGTTTCTGAAAGAGGAGCCAGGACTGGCCGCAACCCACAGACTGGAGCAGAGATTAAAATTGCTGCCAAGAAGGTTGTGAAGTTCAAAGCTGGAAGTGAACTCAGTGACGCTGTCAAGTAAGATATTTGAACTGCATGAAAAGGGAGCTTTGGCTCCCTTTTTTTTTGCTTAATTTTGGAATATGGACCAGCTGACATTGGATCTGATCGCTCATTTGTCGGGATGTGTTACTGAAAACAGACTTGCCAATTTTACGCAGGTGCTGGCAGAACGCACAAGGTATATCACTGTATTGCTGGAGGATATATACCAGTCGCAAAATGCCTCAGCTGTGCTGCGTACCTGTGATTGTACCGGAATCCAGGACGTGCATATCGTAGAGGAACAAAACGAATATGAGATTAATCGTGATGTGGCACTGGGTGCCGACCAGTGGCTTTCTCTTCACTATTATAACCAGGGGGAGAATAACATTCTCAGGGCTGTTGAAACACTGAAAAATGAGGGATACCGGATTGTGGCAACTTCCCCGCACAAAGACGGGCTTAGCCCGGAAAATTTCGATCTTCAGAAAGGAAAGGTGGCCCTTATGTTCGGAACAGAGCTGAACGGACTAAGCGATGGGGCCCTCGAACTTGCCGATGAGTTTATCCAGATTCCCATGGCAGGTTTTACTGAGAGTTACAATATTTCGGTGTCTGCTGCCATTACACTTTACACCCTTCGGAAGCGATTGGAATCTTCATCGCTCCAGTGGCTGATGGAGGAGGATGAGCAAGCAGAGGTCATGCTGAACTGGTTACGTACCACAATTAAAAAGTCAGATCTGATTGAAAATAAGTTCATTCAGGAATATCCTTCCGATTTTTAGTCTCCCTTTGCTCTTGATATCCATAGTTTAATTATCTTTGATTAACAGTGGCTTTCAATAGACAAGCCAATACCTTTGTTAGACTAAATGTTTTTGTAATGAATTGCATGATAATTGATGACGATACACTGTCCAGACGGATTATTGAAGAATTTATTCAAAAAACGGATGGTCTGGAGTTGATATCATCCAGTGGGGATCCGGTAGAAGGCATCAACCTTCTTCAGAAACATGATGACATCCACCTGGTTTTTCTCGATATAGAAATGCCCGAGATGACAGGTATAGAACTCCTGCATACCCTGAAAAATCCTCCGCAGATTATCATTGTATCATCCAAAGGGAAATATGCTGTTGACTCCTATGAATATGATGTCACTGATTACCTTCTGAAACCGGTGGATTATGGCCGGTTTTTCAGGGCAGTGACCAAGGCATTTAAAAGGTTCGAGCAGATGACTGCCGAACAAATTGGTAAAGACGAGATCTTTATAAAGAAGAATGCCACACTGGTGAAGCTGAAATATGATGATATCCTATGGGTAGAGGCTCTGGAAAACTATGTGATCTTCAACACCTTTACCGATAAGTATACCATTCATTTTACCATGAAGGCCATAGAGCAAAAACTACCGGCTAATAAATTCACCCGTGTTCACCGCTCTTACATTGTGAATACCAGCTGTATCAATGTCATCGAGGATAACTCAGTGATTATAAAAGTAGAGGATGGCGCCAAATCCATTCCCATCGGAAAATCCTACAAAGAAAAGCTGATGCGGGATATCAACCTGATCATCAAGTAATCCATGATTTCCAATCGCCAGTTGTTTTTGCGGCATGTGGCGCAGACATCTGAATCTTCCCTGCAGTTCGAGATCGAAAGAGCCCAAGGAATACACTTTTTTGATACCACCGGAAAGGCCTACATAGACCTGGTTTCAGGTGTTTCTGTATCGGCCCTGGGACATGCTCATCCCGATGTGGTTAAAGCTGTTAAAAATCAGGCAGAACGCTATATGCATACCATGGTTTATGGGGAGTTTGTGCTCTCTCCCCAGGTGGCATATGCAGACTGGCTTGTCAGGCACTTGCCCACGGGACTGGATAATGTATATTTTGTGAACTCGGGCAGTGAAGCCATTGAAGGGGCCATGAAACTTGCGAAGCGATCAACAGGAAGAGGAGAGATTTTCGCTTGTGAAAAAGCCTACCATGGGAGTACTCATGGAGCATTGAGTATTCTCGGAGATACTAAAGCGCGTTCAGGATACCTGCCCCTGTTGCCGGGAATCAGGCACATTCATTTCAATGAGGAGGAGGATCTTCGTTTAATCCATGAGGGAGTTGCTGCGGTTATCATTGAACCGATTCAGGCGGAGGCAGGGATTATCGAACCGGCAGGGGACTACCTGACGAAAGTGCGGAACAGGTGCAATGAGGTAGGCGCACTAATGATCCTGGATGAGATTCAGACAGGGATGGGAAGAACAGGGAAGCTTATGGCTTTTGAACATTTCGGGGTGGTCCCTGATATCCTCTGTGTGGCAAAGAGCTTGGGGGGGGGGATGCCCCTGGGTGCTTTTGTGGCTTCCAGAGAGCTGATGAATCAATTGACCTTTGATCCGCCTCTTGGACATATTACCACCTTTGGGGGGCACCCGGTAAGTTGTGCAGCCGGATTGGCAGCGCAAAAGGTTGTTGAGGAAGCAGGATTGATGGCGCATGCTGTGGAAATGGAAAAACGTTATCGCAAGCTCCTGAAGCATCCTATGATTAAGCGTATTCGGGGCAGGGGCCTGTTTCTGGCCGTGGTACTGGACCAGGAGGTAAGTGTGAGCCGCTTCATTTCAAGGGCATTTGAAAACGGACTGGTCATAGATCAGTTTCTTTTTTCGGATGATTCTTTCAGAATTGCTCCTCCTTTAATCATTTCAGAGCCTGAGGTGGATGAATCTGTTCACAGGATTTTGGCTACCCTGGATGGCCTGGGATAACAAGAAATAGCAGTATGCTTTGTTCACTATATAGTATGACCAGATTTGCAAGCCTTAGTCTCATTCTGATTTTCCCCGTGGTTCTTATGGCACAGGAACCTTCCTATCTGGAATTTGTGAAGGCAGAAACCAGGTTGCAGAACTTGTTTGATCAGCTCTACTCAGACAGCCTGTCAGATGTGGATGCGGTCCTGGACACGATCCAGCTGGAGATGAAGGAGGCACTTGGCATGGCCGGGTCCATGGATTTTCCCTGGAGCCGTCTTGGGAAAATCGGGATCATCACTTCTGAGGACAGGAAAATACGGATTTTTACCTGGCATGTGGCCGATGATGCAGATCATTATCGCTATTTCGGATTTATGCAGGTGGGGATGAGGAAGGGAAAAAGCAAGCTTTATGAGCTGAAGGACAATGGCAAGCCCCAGAGAGGGCTTATGAAACTTGACCAGAGTACGGAGGACTGGTGTGGGAAACTCTATTACCAGATACTTACCAATCAATATAAACGTAATACCTATTATACGCTGTTGGGCATGGATTTTAACAATTCACGATCCACCATCAAGAGTGTGGAAGTCATGGCTCTACAGCGAAACCATCCTAATTTCGTCAGATCCCTTTTTGCTAAAAACCGTGATAAGGTAGATCGTGTGGTTCTGGAGTATTCCAGCACAGTGGCCATATCGGTCCGCTACGATCCCAGGACAGATATGATTACCTTCGATCATCTGGTTCCCATGCATCCCATTTATGAAAATAACTTTGAATTTTATGGCCCCGACGGATCATTTGATGGCCTGGAATTTACCGGTGGGGTCTGGAACTTCCGTGATGATATTGATGCCAGGAATATAGACTGACATTACGTCAGTTTAAAGCTCTTGGCATAGGCTTTGACACATTCGTGATCAAATGTAAAACTTAAAAATGTTGAATGATGCAGAAAGGTAAGATCAATGTTACCACGGAGAATATTTTTCCCATAATTAAAAAATTCCTGTACTCGGATCACGAGATATTCCTGCGGGAACTGATATCCAATGCTGTTGATGCCACACAAAAGCTTAAAACACTGGCTTCAGTAGGAGATTATAAGGGAGAACTTGGTGACCTGACCATCAGAGTTGATGTAAATAAAAAGAAGAAGACCCTCACCGTTTCAGATGCCGGAATCGGGATGACCGCCGAAGAGGTGGAAAAATATATAAATCAAATCGCATTTTCCAGCGCGGAAGATTTCATGGAGAAATATAAGAATGACAGCAATGCCATTATCGGACATTTTGGCCTTGGATTCTACTCCTCGTTTATGGTATCGGATAAGGTTGAAATTGATACCCTTTCATGGCAGGATGGTGCCAAAGGCGTAAGCTGGAGCTGCGACGGCAGCCCGGAGTACAGTCTGGGTGAGAATGACCGGAAAGCCAGGGGAACCTCCATTACTTTGCATATCGATTCCGATAGTAAAGAGTTCCTGGAGGAGAACAAGATTAACGAATTGCTTGACAAGTATTGCAAGTTCCTCCCGGTTGAGATTTCCTTTGGAAAAGAGAAGGAATGGAAAGATGGAAAAGAGGTGGAGCTGGATAAGGACAAGATTATTAATGAGACCAAACCACTCTGGACCCTTCCCCCGTCTGAGGCCAAAGATGAAGACTATGCAGAGTTTTACCGCAAACTCTACCCCGTTGGGGATGAGCCCCTTTTCAACATTCATTTGAATGTGGACTATCCCTTTACCCTGACCGGGATCCTGTATTTTCCGAAGATCAAGAACAATATTGAGATTCAGAAGAATAAGATTCAACTATACAGCAACCAGGTGTTTGTGACCGACTCGGTGGAGGGTATTGTGCCCGAATTCCTGACGCTGCTGCACGGGGTGCTGGATTCGCCCGATATTCCCCTGAATGTTTCCAGGAGCTATCTGCAAAGCGATGCCAATGTGAAGAAAATTAGCTCCCACATCACCAAAAAGGTGGCCGACAGGCTGGAGGAAATCTTTAAGAATGACAGGGAGCAGTTTGAAAAAAAGTGGGATGATCTGAAGCTCTTTATAGAATACGGTGTGCTATCGGATGAGAAGTTCTATGAGCGGGCTGAGAAATTTGCCCTCTTAAAGAATGTGGATGGGAAATATTTCACCCTGAAGGAGTATGAGGAACTGATTAAAGAAAACCAGACCGACAAGAACAAGTCGCTTGTTTACCTCTATGCCACTGATAAGGATGAGCAGTTCTCTTATATCGAAGCTGCCAAAGCCAAGGGCTATGATGTGCTGCTGATGGATGGTCAGCTCGACACCCATTTCCTGAATCACATCGAAACCAAGCTCAATGAGTCCAGGTTTGCAAGGGTTGATTCCGAGATTGTCGACAAGCTGATTGAGAAAGATGAGGTCAGGGAATCCAAACTGAACTCCGATCAGGAATCAGACCTGACTCCGGTATTTCAGTCACAACTTCCAGGACAGGAGATGCAATATTTTGTGAGCTATGAATCGCTATCAGAGGAGGATTCTCCTGTAATGATTACTCAGAGCGAATTTATGCGCCGCATGAAAGATATGCAGGAGATGAGCGGTCAGGCTTCCATGTACGGGAATTTCCCCGATTCTTATAACCTGGTTGTGAATGCAAATCACCCGCTTGTGGGTAAAATTGTGGAGCAAACCGAGAAGAAGCTGGGTAAAAAGCTTGAAGAAATTCGTAAGGAAAAGAGTGGATTGTCCGAAGAGCAGCAACTCCTGGAGAAAGCCAAAGAGGGCAAGAAGGAAGAGGAGATTCCCCAGAGCGAGAAGGATCAGATGGAAGAAGTTAACAAGAAACTGGGTGAGCTTGAGGATAAGCGGATCGAGATGCTCAAAAAGCATGGCAAGAGCCAGAAGCTGGTGAAGCAACTGATCGACCTGGCCCTTTTGGCCAATAATCAGCTGAAAGGTGAAGAACTCGCCGCCTTTGTAAAAAGGAGTGTGGATCTGATCAAATAGTCCTTAGAAAAACAGTGTTTTAACCTCCTGTTTCAGGAAGTCGATAGCTACCTGGGATGGGGGGTTATTTAGTTCAGTAAGGCGCTCCAGGATCAGTTTGCCCAGGGTGGTGCCCGAAGCATCCGGCTTTACTTCGCTGGAAGTTTCATTGATCAGGTTAATGATCTGATTCTTGGCTGCTTTCATCTTTTCCCATGCTTCGGTGCTCACATAGGTTTGCTGGGCGATGTTATGCTCAAATTCCGAGGTGATATTGCTGAGGAGCTCCTGTTGAAGCTGTCTTGCACTATAGTCGGCACGGCTGAATCGCATCACCATGCTCTCGGGTGATATGCGTTCCAGCAGCAGGATACTGCGCTCGTATGCCTGCAGGCGAACCGGCAGCATATCATCACTCAGGTGCATATTAAATTCACTCTTTCGTCTTTGCTCCTCATTCCGGGACCAGGTCCTGAGCATGACCAGGACAGTAAGGAAAACGATCAGGGCGGGCACTGTGTACTTAATGATTTCAAGCAATACTTCCATGTTGATTATTTTTTGAAACTTGATCTATGCAATATTAACGCAAATTATCACGAAAAGCGTACTTTTATTCATTGAAATCCTATTGTCCACCATTTAAAGAATTAACCTATGGAACAACTTTCAGCAAGAATCAATTCCCTTTCCCCGTCAGCCACCATTGCCATGAATCAAAAAGGGCGTGAATTGAAGGAAAAAGGGGTCGACGTGATCAACCTCAGTGTGGGAGAACCCGATTTTATGACTCCCGAGCATATCAGGGAAGCGGCAAAAAAAGCCATTGATGGCCCCTGGCACCATTATGCTCCCGTGGCTGGCTATCCGGATTTGCTGAAAGCCATTGCTGAAAAATTCAAACGTGAGAATAAGCTGAATTATAAGCCATCGAACATCATGGTAAGTGTGGGTGCCAAGCATTCCCTTGCCAATGTGATGCTGTGCCTGATTGATGCGGGTGACGAGGTGATTGTTCCTGCCCCCTACTGGGTGAGCTATGCCGAGCAGGTGAAGCTTGCCGAGGGGGTGAATGTAGTCATTGATACCACGGTTGAGGATGAGTTTAAGATCTCTCCGCAGCAGCTGGAAGATGCTATTACCCCGAAGACCAAAGCACTTTTGCTCTGCTCACCTTCCAACCCTACCGGGAGCGTTTATACAAAGGAGGAATTGGCGGGACTGGCTGCAGTGATTGCCCGACATCCGGGGATCTATGTGATTGCTGATGAAATCTACGAACATATCAATTTCGTGGGAGGTCATGAATCCATTGCCCAGTTCGATGAGATTAAAGACCGTTGCGTAATCATCAATGGAGTTTCGAAAGGATATGCCATGACCGGTTGGAGGATCGGCTATATGGCCGGACCCGAATGGTTGGTGAAGGCTTGTGGAAAGCTGCAGGGACAGATGACTTCCGGGGCCACTTCCATAGCCATGCGTGCTTCTCTTGAAGCGCTTGTGGGCGATCAAAGTTGTGTGACTGAGATGCGTGATGCCTTCCTGCGACGCCGCGATCTGATCCTGGGGCATGTGAACAGCATTGAGGGTGTGAAGTGTGCCACTCCCGGTGGTGCCTTTTATGTATTTCCTGATTTTAGTGCCTATATCGGGAAATCGGTAAACGGTAGGAAAATTGAGACCGATATGGACTTATGCATCTATCTGTTGGAGGAGGGCCATATTGCGACGGTTCCCGGATCGGCATTTGGTGCAGACGGCTGTGTGCGTATCAGCTATGCCAACTCGGATGAGAACCTGGAGAAGGCCATGCAGCGTCTGAAAAAGGCTCTGGCAGCATTGAAGTAAGGTTTCAGGATATTCAGTCGGCACTGAAATTCTTTGTTCCAAATAATTATAGGTGCCTCCTGAACACCCTGTAAACCTAAAATCTAATACAAACAGGTTGAAATAGAAAAATAGTTTAACCGCTTTGGGAAACCGGGGCGGTTTTTTCATATGCTCAAAAAGAACCGCTCCTTAAACGCCAGGTGCTTCTCTTTGGCCTTTTGAAGCACTTTCTGGAACTCAGGGTCCTCCCGTACAGAATCCAGGTAGGAATCCGTGGACATTAAGGGGTAATTGAAAAAACCTTCGTCTATGGCTTTATCCAGGCAACGTGTGCAACCGTCTGTATCCCCCATCATTCCATAGAGAAAGCAATTAAAGTACCAGGCCTCACCATCTGCACTTTGATGTTGCTCATAATTCCTGGAATGTGATAATCCTTCTTCAAAATTACCTTCCAGGAAAGCTTTTGTCCCTTTTGATACTATGGCTTGCCTGCTATCAGGATCAAGTTCGATAACACGATCGAAGCATGCAATAGCTTCCATCTTCCTGCCCAGTTTGGAGAGAGCCAGGCCCTCAATCATAATAATGTAAGAACTCTCATCAAATAATCTACCTGCTTCAATGGCGTTCTCATACTTACCTGAAAACAAATAGGTCATATTAATTGAGCGGAAGCTTTGATCTTTAGGATCGAGCGCAATGGCTTTTTCCATTTCGCGGATGGCTTCATCATTCATGCCAGAATAGCGATAAATATATCCCAGAGAAAAATGAGCTTCGGCACTATTTGGTTTAACTTCCAGGATTTGCCTGCTTAGCTCTACAGCTTCCAAAATTCTGTCGGTCTCCGTATAGGTCATGGCTAAATTGCTCAGAGCACCTATATGCTCACTATTCAGGGATAGGGCTTTCAAAAAAGCCTTTTCTGAGCGGAGGCTCGCTTCAGGGCCCAGCAAGCCATAAATTGCAAGCTTGCGAAGGCGATCCCCAAGTTGGTTATATGCCGGGGCATATGTGGAATCAAGTTCAATGGATTTCTCAAGCAAAGCCAGGGCCAGTTTGTCACCTTCGTTCGTATGTTCATAGGAAATACTTCGGAGATAGTATTCATATGCAAGTGGATCCCTGGGAATGTCTTTTCGGATTCTGTTGAGCTCCTTTTGAGTAAACTGTACATTCATTCCTTCAATGACTTCCTGGGCTACAATATCCTGGAGTTCAAAGGCACTCCGGAAATCCACCTCAATGGGTGCTCGCCAGAGGATCTTATTCGAATGCACACTTATGAGCTCAACATTCAGACGAATGGTACTGGCCTCCATCAAGTAATTGCCAATCAGCACATAATCCACCTGAAGGTCTTCACCCACTTTCTTTGGATCAATGGACTGCTGTTCATACTGACGAACCGAAGCAGAAGGGCGAACTGTAATATTGTTAAGATAAATCAGGCCTCCGATAATCTGGTCGGCCATGGCAAAGCCCAGATAATCAGTTTCCGGATCAGACTTTGTATTGAAAAAGGGTAGTACAGCGATTAAATCGATCGGATTTTCCACTCTTTCACCTGCAAAAGTTTTGTCTTCGGCGGAGGGTCGGATTTGGTTCACTACAAGCAGGATAACTGCAACAGTGAGGAATGCAATAATTGCCCTGTTGAGGCGCTGGTTAATTTTTGGATTTTTTGAAGCAGTCTGTTCCGACCTTTCGGTTTTCTTAATTCCCTCAGGAGTCAGGTCATAGACCCAGGAAAAAATCAACCAGATCGGAAATCCAATTACAAGGACAATCAGGATGGTTTTCATCACATAAGAATGAGCATCAAAGGTATCCAGCACTAGTGCAGAGACTTCGGTGAATACCCAGGCTCCTACTAAATAAGCCAGGCCGGCTTTAAAAACGTGTCGCTTTTTTAATTCAGCAATATACTTTCTGAGATTCACGTTGTTATAACCACGAAACCTTAGCTTTGTTTATCACGTATTGATTTCTGTTACATTTGTATGCTACGAAACGGTTAATCTATGGCAAAGTTTGAAAGAAGGCGCACACGGCGCATGGGGAAGGCAGTAAGGATCTCCATGCTGGTGGTATTTCTGGGACTGGTAATTATGGTCCTGGTTGTATATAAACTCTATTCCAGGGTGTTTGTACCTAATGTAATGCTGGAAACAGCACATGAGCTCTTCTATATTCCCACCGGATCGGACTTCAGGTATGTGGCCGATGGTCTGGAAGAGTCGGGGATCATTGAAGACCGGAAATCTTTCGATTGGGTGGCAGCGAAGAAAGGCTATGATCAAAGAGTAAAACCAGGGAGGTATAAGATTCGCAATGGGCTCAGCAACAACGAGCTTGTGAATATGTTGCGATCGGGCAACCAGGATCCGGTAATGGTGGTGTTTAACAATGTACGCTCCTTAAATGATCTGTCAGGTAAAGTGGCACAATACCTGGAGACCGATTCCCTTCAGCTGGCTGCTTACCTTTCGGACAGTGAGCTTCCCTCCAGGTATGGCTTCGCGGATGCCACCTTTACCTCCATGTTTATCCCTGAGACCTATGAATTTTTCTGGACCACTTCACCAGAGGCCTTTGCGGAGCGTATGAAGCAGGAGTATGAAGATTTCTGGGATGGGGAAAGGGACCGGAAAGCAAAAAGGCTGGATATGACCCGTTCGGAAGTGGTTACCCTGGCTTCCATTGTGGATGAAGAGACCCTGTACGATGATGAAAACAGCCGGGTTGCCGGATTATATATGAACCGCCTGGAGCAGGGAATCCCCCTGCAGGCCGATCCCACACTGAAATTTGCACTTGGAGATTTTGCCAGGCAGCGGATCCTGAACGAGGATAAAGAGATAGATTCGCCTTATAACACCTATAAGTTCAAGGGACTTCCACCCGGACCCATCTCCATTCCATCGGTTGCGGCCATCGATGGGGTACTTGATTTCGAAAAGCACCGCTATCTCTATATGTGCGCCAAGGCGGATTTCAGTGGATACCACGCTTTTGCGCGGGACTATAATCAGCATCTGAGAAATGCAAGAGCCTACCAGAAAGAGCTGAATAAGCGCAGGATTTATAAGTAGGAGAATTGGTCCTAGACTACCCTGACCTCTCGTTCAAGGCTGATTCCAAACTGCGCATCCACATCTTCCAGGATCTGTTGTGAGAAATCAAAGATCTCCTGGCCGGTGGCACCCCCGTAGTTGACTAGCACCAAGGCCTGAGTGGGCCAGGTGCCCACATTACCGATCCGCTTACCTTTCCATCCCGCTTTTTCAATGAGCCATCCTGCCGGTATCTTCATCTGGTTGCCATTACCGGGATAGAACGGGACCTCCGGGTATTCCACCCGGATGCAGTTATAGATGGTCCGGTCCACCATGGGATTCTTAAAGAAGCTCCCTGCATTTCCGTATTGAGACGGATCCGGTAGTTTTGCCTTGCGGATATCTATAATTACCTTCCGCAGATCCCGGGGCGATTTGCCTCCAGCTTTCATGAATTCCTCTGAGACATTCCCGTAGTCCAGCTGAAGCGCTGGTTTAAGTTTCAGGCGGAAGATCACATGGGTAATAATATACCTCCCTGATGCATCTCTTTTAAAAATGCTGTCGCGATAGCCGAAGCCACAATCCTGATGATCGAGCTTCACAGCCTGGTTTTTCTCCAGATCCCATGCTTCGAGCCATTCAAAATGATCCTTGAGCTCCACGCCATAGGCGCCAATGTTTTGAACCGGCGATGAGCCCACCGATCCGGGGATCAGGCTCAGGTTCTCCAGCCCGTACCATCCCTGTTCAATGGAATACTGAACCCAGTGGTCCCAGTTTTCGGAGGCACCCACTTTTACCACCACTTCTTCCTCATTTCTTTCAAGGCATTCCACACCCTTCATACCCGGCTGAATGACCAGTCCGTCGAAATGATTCCGGAAGAGGATGTTGCTGCCTTCCCCCAGGACCAGGAGGGGCATCTGATGTAAGCCACTATCATTAAAGAGCTCGTTCAGCACATTGACATCTGTCGGTCGGGTGTAGCGCCCGGCACGGACCTCCAATCCAAAGCTATTAAATTCTTTAAGTGGACTATTCGGGTGTACAGGGATCATAGGGTAAATATAGCAAGCTTTTCATATCTTTAAGATTCTAATTATCAATATTGAAGCGAGTCTACATATCGGTTATTAATGACCTGGCAACAGATCAGCGGGTAGGTCGGGTGGCAAAGCTTCTTGCAGAGAAGGGATTTACTGTGACCTGTTTGGGACGGAAGTTGAAGAAGAGCCCCGACCTGAAGAACCATGCTGTGAAGTACAGGCGATACAGGATGCTTTTCAACCAAGGACCGCTGTTTTATGCCTGCTTTAATTTCAGATTACTTTCATGGCTCTTATTTGCCAGAAGGCCGGTACTGCTGATTTCAATTGATCTGGATACCCTTCCGGCCAATTTCCTGGTAAGCAGGATCAGAAGATTGCCCCTGATCTACGATAGCCATGAATTGTTTACCCAGGTTCCGGAACTGATTCACAGGAAAACCGTGCAGTCGGTCTGGAAAGGATTTGAAAGCTATCTGCTGCCAAAACTCAAATACGCTGTCACAGTAAATTATTCCATTGCGACCATTTATCGCAGACTTTACGGCACCCGCTTCAGAGTTGTTAGAAATGTTCCGGAGAAAATGGCTTATACTCCCCGGGAAGATAGCGGGCAGGAAAGGCAGCTTATCATTTATCAGGGGGCCCTGAATGTGGGAAGAGGGCTGGAGTTGATGATTGATGCCATGGAGTATCTTGAGAATGTCGGACTGGTGATCGTGGGAAGCGGTGATATTGAAGAGGAGCTGAAGGCCCGGGCAGAGCAAAAGAATCTTGGCGACCGGGTTGATTTCAAAGGAAGGTTGATGCCTGAAGAACTTGTTCCCCTTACGAAGTCGGCCGACCTGGGCATATCGCTGGAAGAGGACCTGGGACTGAATTATCGTTACTCCCTGCCCAATAAACTATTTGACTATATCCAGTGCCGGGTGCCTGTACTCTGCTCTGCACTTCCTGAAATGAGCAGGATTGTGAACTCCTATGGGATTGGTATTGCAAGCAGGGAGCGAAACCCTGAGAAGCTTGCAGGCATTATCAGGTATATGTTGAAGGAGCGGGAAGGAGGAGCCTGGTTGGATGCACTGCACAAGGCAGCCGATCAATTATGCTGGGAGAATGAATCGGCAGTCTACCTGGAGCTCTTAAGGGACTGCGGTGTTCTGAAGTAGATTCCATAACAAAAGCAGCTCTTATCCGTTATACTCTCATATTTATATTCGATATTCCATGAAAATAAGATCCTACACGCTTTCTGTATTTCTGCTGATCCTTCCTATGAGCATCATTGCCCAGGTTAAATTCACGGAAGTTGAAACCCTTGAACAGATGAAAGCTGCTCAGAAGAAGGCATCAGACCAGATGCTGATGCTTTTCGTTGATGTTTATGCCACCTGGTGCGGTCCCTGTAAAATGATGGACAGTGAGGTCTACACGGATCCAAAGGTGGCGGAGTACATGAATGCAAATTATGTGAATGTCAGGTTGGACGGGGAATCCGACTATGGCCGGAATTATGTAGTTGAACAGCAACTTGAGGGTTACCCCAGCATGTTCATATTCAGTGATGCAGGGGAACGGGTAAGCAAAATTGTTGGCTTTACACCCGCAAGTGAGTTGATCGCAACTCTGACATCTGTATCGGAAGGATTCAGGGAGGTCAAGAATTACAGGGCCAGACATCAGAGCGGCACCCTGGATCCCGAAGATTTTGCCAATTACATAAGCGTGGTCAGGGATATGGGAAATCAGGAAGAGGCCGAAAAGCTGGCAGCTGAATATGTGGAGCAGGTGATGGTATCAAAGTCGAAACCTACAGATAATGATATCAGGGTGGTCGCTTTTTATATGGATCTGGATGACACCTGGTGGGAGGCATTTTCCTCTGATTCTGAACGCCTGAGAAGGGTGCTGGGAGAGGACTATATGCTGGCCATGGAAAAGATTTACAACAATACCCTGGTCAAGGCAGTGGATGAAGGTCGTGTCGACCTGATCAGCCTTATGGCCAATGAACTGGCGCCCCTGGTGGAAGAGGAGACCTCGGCCTGGGATCTGAGATCGCTTCCCTTCATTCAGTATTATTACTACAGCGGTTTTAGCGAAGAATTGATCTCCTACATAGATCAGCGTTTTGCAACGGACCGCAAAGGTGATCATCGCTGGCTTTACAATGCCGCATCACAAATCACCGATATGGATCAGCAATACCGGACAGAGGTTTTGCTTAAGAAAGAGCTTGAGTGGTATCGCATATGCATCGGTCTGGAGGAGCATTTTGACTACTATTTTTACCAGGGAATGGTACTTGTGTTCCTGAGTGAAAATGTAAGCGCCAAGGAGTCCTTCCTGAAAGCTGAATCCCTGGCCTCATCGCAGGAGCAGCGGGATATGGTAGCCCAGGTACTGGGGTATATCGGGGGCAGCTAAGTGCTTCTTTTGTGATTGTGGATGGGAACAGTTACTTTTAGGTTCTTAATTGCTAAACTGTCCCCTTATGAAATCTGTTTTAAGTTTCCCGGTATTTTTGCTATTAGCTTTACTTGTTTCCTGTTCAGGCGGATCAAATGATCTGGACCGCAATGGATTAAAGGGGAAGGTGAAGGCAACAAGTGAGTTTCAGTGTGATGCCACCTATGTGAACGAGGAGTGGGTAGCAGATGTTGAATGCGCCGATGGCTACCGGGTGACGGAATATGATGAGGAAGGCAAGTACATCCAGGCCTATAGTATGGCAGAATGTGGCGATACCACCAGTCTGACCACTGCAAAACGTGAAAACGGGGAGGTCGTTGAGGAGTTGTATTATATCCGGAGGAACCTGACACCAAAACATGCAAAGATGGTCCTGGTGTCCCGCACGGTCATGGACAAGGTTTCGGACGACCAGACCAATTTCGAAGTATGGCAGAATGAACAGCTTCGCTTTGAAGGGGCCACTTACTACGATTCGAAAGGAAGGATTGACAGACAGGTACAGGTGGTAAATAGCCGGGAAGTAATCGTTCATCACGAATATGAAAAGAACCTTCTGGTGGAAATGTGGATTGAGGAACTTGACGGTACCCGCTCTGCTACCCAGTTATATGAATACAGTCAGTTCGATGATCATGGGAACTGGACGCTTCGACTGGTCTATCCGGGGGAGGAAAAAATCACGCCCGAAATGGCGATTACCCGGGTGCTGGATTACTATTAGTCTTTCACCTAGATCTCCAGCAAATACTGTTCAGCTGCCTGTTCGCCGAAGATCAGGCTCACCGGCTCTTCCAGCAACTCTTTCACGGTTTTCAGGAAACCCACGGAATCCTTTCCGTCTATCACACGGTGATCATAGCTCAAAGCAATGTACATCATGGGTCTGATCTCCACTTTCCCTTGTATGGCAACAGGCCTTTCAAGGATATTGTGCATGCCCAGGATCCCTGACTGGGGGGGATTCAGGATGGGAGTAGAAAGCATGGAGCCATAGATGCCACCATTTGAAATTGTAAAGGTGCCACCGCTCATTTCCTCAATACCTAGTCTGGCCTTCCTGGCTCGGGTAGCCAGATCGGCGATTTGCTTTTCCAGTTCCGCCAGGCTCATGGCCTCTGCATTTCGGATCACCGGAACCATCAAACCTTTGTCTGTCTGCACGGCGATACCAATATCACAATAAGCGGGCGAAACTACCTCTTCTCCATCCAGGTATGAATTCACCGCAGGAAACTGCCGGAGGGCTTCGGTGACCGCCTTTGCAAAGAAGGACATAAATCCGAGTTTTATTCCATGTTTCTCTACAAACTGCTCCTGATATTGTTTTCTGATGGCCATAATGGCACTCATGTCCGCCTCGTTAAAGGTGGTGAGCATGGCTGTCTCGTTCTTTACGGCTACCAGCCTTTCAGAGATTTTTTTTCTGAGCTGGCTTAGCTTTTTACGTTCTTCATCCCTGGAGGCGGTGAGGGATCTTTCGGGGATTCCATCTGCTGCCCTGCTTTGCATGACCTGCTTCACATCCCCTGCACTGATTTTTCTCAAGCCATTGAGTATGTCGTCTACCGAGAGCCCCTCTTTTTCCATCATCTGCTTCGCTACCGGGGTTGCCTTAATATTTGACTGTTCGGGTACAGTTTTTTTAACTGCCGGTTTTTTTTCTTCTGCTGCCGGGAGATCCTCTTTGCTTTCCTCTTTGCTTTCCTCGGGTTCCTCTGGCACTTCCACGCTTGTATCAATGGAGGCTACCACCACTCCCACCTGAACGGTTTCTCCTGCCTGGGTCAATATTTTCAGCTGTCCGGATTCCCCCGCAATCAGGGGCAGGGTAGCCTTCTCAGATTCAATTTCACCAATCTCCTGGTTTTTTGTAACCAGAGCACCATCCTCCACAAACCAGGATGCCAGTTCAACTTCTGTAATGGATTCTCCAGGACTTGGTATTTTTATCTCCAGGGCCATGTTACTTTGTTTTGGGTTTCTCTTTTTCGAAGTAGTAATGTTGTTTCAATATTTCTGTTCGTGAGCTTCCAATCACACACTGCAGACCACAATATACGTTCAGAAGATCGCATGTACACTCCCGGAACACCTTGTCAATAATCTCCTTCTGACTGAGTTCGTGTAGTTTGAACAGGCCGGTAGCCGGACTTCCGGATGGCTGGCGGGTAACAGGGATCAGCTCTGTTTCCTTCATGGCATTTCGGATGTAATACCAGGCACCCATATTTTCGGGTTCTTCCTGCACCCAGAGGGTAAGCATGTTGTTCCGGTATTTAAGCAGGATCTGCTGAATCTCATTTTGCGGGAAAGGAAAGATCTGATCCAACCTGATCAGGGCGATATCACGGGCTCCCAGCTTCTTTTTCCGGGCCAGCAGATCATAATAGATCTTGCCACTGCACAGCACGACCCTTCGTACTTCGTCCACATCGTTATCATTGTCATCATATACCGGCAGAAACTTTCCTTTCTCAAGGTCACCCAGTGAGGAGACACATTGCGGGTGGCGCAGGAGACTTTTGGGTGTAAATACCACCAGGGGCACCCTTGATTTTTTCTTCATGTGGTTCCGGAGCGCATGAAACAGGTTGGCAGGTGTTGTGGGGTTAATGATATGCATATTGTTCCCTGCTGCCAGGCTGAGAAATCGTTCGATACGCGCACTTGAATGCTCGGGACCCTGTCCTTCGAATCCGTGAGGGAGATAGAGGACCACTCCGTTCATGACTCCCCATTTCTCTTCTGCGCTTGAAATATACTGGTCAAGAATGACCTGTGCCACATTTACGAAATCGCCAAATTGCGCCTCCCAGACCACCAGGTTTTGCGGACAGGTCATGGCATAACCATATTCAAAACCAAGGACGCCATATTCGTTAAGAGGTGAATTGTAGATATTAAAGGGGGCCTGGTCCTTATCCAGATACTTGAGTGGAAAATATATTTCAGTGGTATCCTCCATTACCACACCGGCGTGCCTGTGGGAGAATGTTCCCCGAATCGAATCCTGACCACTGATCCGGATCGGATGATTTTCAAGCAGGAGGGAACCATAGGCCAGCAATTCACCAAGAGCCCAGTCCACTCGGTTTTCCTTGATCATCCTGGCCCTGTCCTCCACAAGTTTGATTGATTTCTTGAAGAAAACCAGGTCTTCTGGCAAGGTATTTAACTGCTTGGCAATGCGTAATAGCGTGCGGTCCGGCACCCCGGTCTCCACCGGCTCTTCAAAGTCCCTGGTGGAGGCATATTCCATCCCTTCCCAGGGAGTCTCCATAAACTGCTGAATGCTTACCTTCTTCTCCTTCCTTGCTGCTTCCAGCTGCTTTTCCATGTGGGAGTCAAATTCAGACTTAGACCGGCTGATATCGGACCTGGTGAGCACGCCCTCTTTTTCCAGCTCTTTGCTGTAAAGATCCCTGAGATTAGGATGGCTGGCGATGGTCTTATAAAGCGTAGGTTGGGTAAATCTGGGTTCGTCCCCCTCATTGTGCCCGTATTTCCGGTAAGCCAGTATATCAATGAATACGTCCGTATGGAAGAGCTGACGGTATTCAATGGCCATTCGCATCACATGTACCAGCCCTTCCACATCATCGCCATTTACATGCCAGATGGGTGCCTTGGTTACTTTTCCCACATCGGTGCAGTAGGTACTGGAGCGGGCATCCAGGTAGTTGGTTGTAAAGCCTACCTGGTTATTGATGACCAGGTGGATCGTTCCCCCGGTCTTATAGCCTTCCAGTTCCGACATCTGAACCACTTCATATACCACACCCTGACCCGAGATGGCGGCATCGCCATGAATAATGATGGGTACCAGGCTGTTGTTGTTGCCTTCGTAAATGTGATCGATTCGTGCCCTGCTGACCCCCTCGATAATGGGAGCGGAAGATTCCAGGTGAGAGGGATTGGGGACAATATTCAGGATAACTTCTTTTCCTTCACTGGTTTTCACTGTATTGCCGTAGCCCAGATGGTATTTTACATCGCCAAGACTGATCCTTTCTTCATAGGATTCGCCTTCAAATTCCTTGAATATATTCTGAGCCGGTTTTCTCAGGACATTGGCAAGCACATTGAGCCGGCCCCTGTGAGCCATCCCAATGTTGAATTCCTTCACGCCCAGATCCGCACCCTTTTCAACCAGGTCATTTATGGCCGGCACCAGGACTTCAGCTCCTTCAAGTGAGAATCGCTTCTGTCCTACAAAATTGTTGTGAATGAATTTTTCAAATCCAACAGCTTCCACAAGATGTTGATACATCTTTCTCTTCTCATCGGCTGTAAATACGGTCCGGTTTTTTCCCTGCTCAATACGTTCGGTGAGCCAGCTTATTTTCTCCGGATTCCGGATGAACATAAATTCCGATCCGATGTGTCCGCAATAAGTAAGTTCAAGGTTTTCAACAATAACGCGCAGCGGTATTTTTCCACAACCAATCTCTCGTCCTGCATGATAGGAAATATCCAGCTTGTCGTCTGAAAGTCCGTAGTTCTCAAGATCGAGAGTGGGGAAGTACTTTCTGCGGGAGCGTACCGGATTGGTCTGGGTGAACAGATGTCCCCGTTTCCTGTAACCATTGATCAGGTTAAGGACTTTAAATTCTTCATCAAAAGTGAGGGATTCAGATTCGGGGTGACTGAAATCTTTTCTGGCCAGGTCAAAACCCTGGAAAAAGTGGTGCCAGCTGGGATCCACCGATCCCGGATCCTTCCTGTATTTCTGGTAGAGTTCCTCTATGGCCTCGGTATCGAGGCTCTGCAAAAACGATAGATCGTCCATATGCCGCCGCTACAAATTTTAATAGTAACAACCTGGCCCTGGAATTGTTGCTCCGCTGGGCTCTTATCTTATCTCGCTGAAATGTTTCATGAACTGCATCCGTTCAAAAGCTGCAGGATCAGCGCCATACATTCGCGATATTTTCCCTCTGAACTGCTCCAGTGAATCGAAGCCCTTTTCTTCCATCCAGGCATTGAGCTTGGCCAGCAAAGCGCCGATCCGGTCCGGACCATTTTGATATAGGGTCGACACGACCTGAACGGTTGTTGCCCCTGCCAGCAACATTTTTATAAGATCTTCACCGGTGTGAATACCGGTGGAAGCAGAAAGGTTGCAATTCAGGCGTTCCGACATAATGGCTATCCAGCGAAGGGTTTCATGGATCTCCTCTGAAGAGGAAAACATCCTGGGGGATGCCAGCTCCATTTTGTCAATATCTATGTCCGGTGCATAGAATCGGTTAAACAGCACAAGCCCGGATATACCCGTTTCGGATAGAGCCTTCACGGAGAGACCCAGGCGCGTGAAATATTTGCTGATCTTAAGGGCAACGGGAATCTTTACATTCGCCATTACTTTCTCAATGATCCGGAAGTAGGCATCCATAAACTCTTTCTCCTTAAAATCGGCCGGATTCATGAAGATATTCAGTTCCAGTGCATCGGCACCAGCTTCTTCCATCTTTCTGGTAAAATGAGTCCAGTCCTCATCTGTAATACAGTTGATACTGGCAATGATTGGAATAGAGACAGCCTTCCTGGCATCCCGGATTAACTGAAGATATTTTTCCAGGTTCTCTTCACGAATGTGAAGGTCAAGATAATCAAGGGTTTCCGATAGTCCGGAATAGATCATGGGATTTTCTTCAGCTTCTTTATACTGCTCCTTTACTTCCCGTAGAATCTCTTCCTCGAATAGAGATTTCATTACCACAGCACCTGCTCCATGTTTTTCAATTGAAACAATGCCATCAAGAGTCCCGGTCAGACCGCTGCTTCCGGCAATGATTGGATTCTTAAGTTCCAATCCCAGGTAAGATGTTGTCAGGTCCTTCATATTTTGGATGTAAATAATTGACTCAAAGTAAAAGTATAAAAAACAAAACCTGTCCCGGCATAATTTTTTTTATTCTTTATAACATGTACTGGACAATTGGCACTAAAAATGATCTTTTTTTCATGTAATATTATGCTCCAAACAGCACCCTTACAAAACAATAGAGTATGAGTAAGATTATCGAGAAGGAGTATTTTTCAGAAGCTGTGGTTCGGCTTGTGGTTGAGGCTCCGCATATTGCTAAAAGCAGGAAGGCGGGTCATTTTGTGATCGTAAAGACCGGAGAAAAAGGGGAGAGAATCCCGCTTACCATTGCAGCGGCTGATATTGAAAAAGGAACCATTACCCTGATTATCCAGAAAGTAGGAGTTACTTCGACAAAGATTTGTGAGCTTGAGGTAGGGGAGGAGATCACCGATGTGGTAGGTCCGCTGGGTTTACCAACCCACATTGAGAAAGTCGGAACTGTGCTGGCTTCCGGAGGAGGGGTAGGTGTGGCTCCCCTGTTGCCCATTGTGGAGGCATTCAAGCAGGCCGGTAACAGGGTGATTACAGTTCTGGCAGCAAGGAAGAAGGAGCTGATCATCCTGGAGGAACAGATGCGGCAGCATTCCGACGAGGTGATTATCATGACCGATGACGGGTCCTATGGGAAGCAAGGCTTGGTTACAAACGGTATGGAAGAGGTGATCCTGAGGGAGAAAGTAGACCTCGCTGTTACTGTGGGACCGGCTGTTATGATGAAATTTGTCACCCTGCTGACGGGGAAGTATGAGATTCCCACAGTGGCCAGTCTGAATACCCTGATGGTTGACGGCACAGGGATGTGCGGAGCATGCAGGGTGTCAGTTGGCGGGAAGACCAAATTTGTATGTGTGGACGGACCGGAGTTCGATGCCCATGAGGTTGATTTTGATGAGATGCTGCTGAGGCTGGATTCTTATAAGCCCTCAGAGGCCGAAGCATATGAAAATTACCTGAGTAAAATCTCCAAATCGAAGTAAGACAATGGCTGAAGTTTCAGAATACTTAAAAAACGAACGGGAGCAGGAATGGCGAGTGGCCCTCAGGGGACAGATGAAAAATAAAGAACGGACCCAGCTTGAGCGGGTCAGCATGAGCGAGCAGGATCCGGAAAAACGTAATCAGGATTTTACCGAGGTAAACTGTGGCCTCTCGGAGGAGGAGGCCCGAATGGAAGCGAAGCGTTGCCTGGATTGTGTGAATCCTACCTGTATTACAGGTTGCCCGGTTGGAATTAACATTCCAAAATTCATTAAGCGTATCGAGACAGGTGAGTTCCTGGAGTCGGCCCGGGTATTGAAAGAAACCAACACGCTTCCCGCAGTTTGTGGCAGGGTATGTCCCCAGGAAGTGCAATGCGAAGAGGCCTGTTTTTATACACAGAAGCTTAAAAAGACGCCTGTGGCCATTGGCCACCTGGAGCGTTTCATTGCCGATTATGAACAGAACAGCGGTGAGATGTCTGTTCCGGAGATTCCTGTGAAGAAT
>Ga0180435_10001510_pt1 | contig 24177 bp, 25 predicted proteins | sample SS_ome_3_FD_132467 | JGI IMG/M metagenome (GOLD analysis project Ga0180435, IMG submission 132467) | Hypersaline lake sediment archaeal communities from the Salton Sea, California, USA - SS_3_S_1 metaG | ecosystem: Environmental > Aquatic > Non-marine Saline and Alkaline > Hypersaline >... | reverse complement strand
TATTACAAAAAAGCGTGTGAATCTATGAAGTTTGTGAGGCAATTTCGTGCAATTTGGGAAGCTTGCCGCACGAAGCGGGGATATTATTTATTTTGTGAGACGATAACCAATACCGCGCACATTTTCAATATAACCGGACATATCGGGTGATAAATCCAGTTTACGGCGCAGGTCTCGCACCACGGGGCGCAGCAGGTCGCTGGCTTCGCTGCCTGCCAGTGGCAGGTTGTGGGTGGCCTGGATGAGGTCCTCAAAATGGACCACATCACCATCGGCTTTGGCCAATTCTACGAGTAACGCCATTTCTCGATTTGACAACTTGAGTTCGTCATCATTGAGCCAGACTCGGTGCTGGGCAAGATTAATTTCGAGTGGACCAACGATAAATTTTGGTGTTTCTGGGTGGGGGGGAGTTTTTTCAGCCGATAATTGCTCGGCCCGGCGTAGTTTTCCACGCACTACGGCTAATAAATCCATCGCCCGGATAGGCTTGAGCAGGTAATCATCTACCCCCATTTCTTTGCCAAAACGGATATCGCTGTCCAGCGTGCGGGCAGTCAGGAAAATAAAGGGGATGGTGTTCCAGGCGGATGTGCGGCGCACCTGTTCGTAAAACTGGTACCCGTTCATATCCGGCATGGCGATGTCTGCCAGAATCAAATCAACCGGATTCGCTCTGAGCACGGTCAGGGCTTCGAGGCCATTTGTGGCGGTCAGGGTTCGGAACCCGGCTGTATTTAGAGCCAGGGTAATGTTATTGAGTAAATCCGGCTCATCATCCACCACCAGAATAACAGGGGAATCGCTCATCCGTTAATCCTCCAGGAAAGGCAGGTAAATAACAAAGGTACTGCCTTGCCCCACTTTGGTTCCAACTTTTATGTAACCACTATGCAGGCTTACCAGTTCCCGGGCAATGGCCAGGCCTAATCCGGTGCCGCGTACATTGACCTGAGAGGAAACTCGAAAAAATCGGTCGAAGAGGTGGGGCAGGTGTTCGGAGGCGATACCGGGGCCATTATCAACCACGCGCAGAGCGGCCCAGTTACCGGCGGGCAGGTCGGCCAGCCCCGGCCAGGTGGCTTTAGCCCCAGCTAATTTTGAATTGGTTAGGGTCAATTGGGCGCATTCGACAATGATGTCTCCCTGGGTCGGGGTATATTTTAAGGCGTTGGTCAGCAAGTTCCGGATGGCGCGGCGTAGTTGCGTTTCGTGCCCTTGCACCGGCACTTTGCCCTGACCGGATACGGTTAAGGTTTGTGTTTTTTGGGTGGCCAGTGGCATCAATTTTTCTGCTTCGTCCGCAGCCAGTTCGGCCAGATTCAGCGGATCCCATTCCATTGATATACGATGACTGTCTAGCCGGGCAATCGTTAAAATATCGTTTACTAAGTCATCCAGGACGTAAATGTATTTTTGAATGTCCCGGATCATTTTGAGACGGTTCTTGTTATCCAGATCTGGGTAGAGGGTTGCCAGATTGTCTCCCAACAGCATTAAGACTGATAACGGGGTTCTCAGTTCGTGTGATACATTGGAAACAAAGGCGTCTTTGGCTCGCTGGGCATCTTTTAGGGGGGTAATATCGCGATAAACAATCACCAGCCCCATTAAATCGGTGGTGATGGGGTCTGGCAGGGCAGCCACGGTTAATGTGGCTTCAAATGAACTATTGTTTTTGCGCCGGCAGATAACCTCGCCGCGCCAGGTTTGGCCGTGGCGAACCTGGTTCTGGACTGCTGTGAAAAAATCTTGGTCGGGGTGGGGGGATGCGTCTGCCGGGACAATACCAAAATGCCAAACTTCCCCCATCAACTCCTGCAAAGTATAGCCGGTCAGCTCGGTTGCTGCCGGATTGGCGTATTCAATCAGACCGTCAGCATTTGTCACGACAACGGCTTCGCCCAGGGCTTCAACGATGGCGCTGGTTCGGTCTCGTTCGGTCTTTAAGGCCTGGGTTTGCAGCCGTCGAAAGCGGGTCAGATGGGTCAACGTTTTTACTCTGGCCCGAAGCTCCAGCCGGTTCACCGGTTTGGACACAAAATCATTGGCCCCGGCTTCAAATCCCTCGATGCGGGATTCGTTATCATCCAGGGCTGTAATCAGCAGGATTGGGACGTCAACCAGGGCGGGAATGGCCCGAACCCGGCGGCATACATCAAAACCGTTCATATCTGGCATCATAACATCCAGCAGAAGCAAATCCGGTACCAGCTTGGCGGCTAAAATCAATGCTTCCTGACCACTGGCAGCCAGGGTAATGTTGTAGCCGTCGGGAACCAGGATGGAGGCCAACGTTTCGCGACTGTAGGGGTCATCATCAACTACCAGCACAACGGGAGTTTCGGTCGAAGTAGGGGGTACGGGGATCATCAATTACACTCACACGCAATCACGTGCCCACATAGACAGCCGAGCCGGGGCCGATTTTGTGTAAGATGGGCTGGGCTGCGTTTTTGATCAGTCGGTTGAAAGGGTTGGTCTGCCCGACTATTTATCCATTGTTTTACAGTTGGATTCGCCATACAAGTTTCCAATGGTGTTTTTAGTGGTTCACCATAAATATCGGACAATGGAGAGTGGATGGAATTAAAGTAGATTACATCTCCGCTTAACGGCAATGTAACATGAAACCGGCTGATGGGCAAAAGCCGCGGCGCCCTTCTGTCTCCTGTGAGCAATGCAAAAATAGAGCAGGGGTAAACGCTCATTTTTTTGACACGGTTTCGAGTTATGATATAATTCAAGCAGATGCCACCCTAGCTCAATCGGCAGAGCAGCTCATTCGTAATGAGCAGGTTATCGGTTCAATTCCGATGGGTGGCTCTCAGGCTTGTTTGTTTTTAAAACAAAATAAGTCTCTCTGTTAAAGAGCTGAGTTTCAATCTTGGAAACTCACCTGGCTACTACAGACCCTAAAGATTGCCTAATCCTTTAGGGTCTTTGTGTCTGGATCGGCGGTAGATAATCCCAACTTTGTTGAAGCGGTCAGGCGCGGTCAAATTCTTTCGTGAGGTACCATGCACCTCGGCGGATTTTATTCTAAAGTTGACAGAAACCAGTTAACGTGGCATAGTATCTGTTATTAGGATCAAGAAAGTATCTGTTCGATTTCAAAATGGCCGCCAGATATATCTGACGGCCATTTTTTTTGCGCTGAACCTTCCTGCCTATAACTATATTTTTTGTAACACTTAAAGTAATAACAAGGAGATTTACAGTATTATGTCTGAACGAATTATTGGAACTGTCAAGTGGTTCAACGCTAGCAAGGGCTTTGGGTTCATTGAACAACAGGGGGGCGAAGATGTCTTTGTACATTACTCAGCCCTCCAGTCCGAGGGCTATCGCTCGTTAGATGAAGGTCAGCGTGTTGAGTTTAGCGTTGAGCGTGGACCCAAGGGACTCCAGGCCAGCAACGTTGTAGCTCAGTAGCCTAATTATTCAAAAAGAACATTCCAATGAATAAAAAACTATATGTTGGTAATCTGAGTTACGAGATAACCGAAGACGAACTACAGAAATTGTTTGTGGAGGTTGGACCGGTACTGTCAGCAACTATCATTACTGATCGCGCTTCAGGTCGGTCCAAAGGCTTCGGCTTTGTCGAAATGGAAACTGAACAGGCTGCTCAAGAAGCCATCGAACGGTTAAATAATCATGAACTGAAACAACGCACCATCACGGTCAGCGAAGCACGTCCGCCTCGTGAGCGATCTTCCGGTGGAGGCGGCGGGCGGGGTAGATCCTCTCGTGGTAGTAGCAGTGGTCGTCGTCGCTATTAAGCCTCTTTTGGACTGTTGATGGTATGGTAATAAAAAAGCGCGGGAATATCTTCCGCGCTTTTGTTTTGAATTGTATTTAAGGACTTGAGAAACATTGATTGAATACCTGGCTGAAAAAGCGGGAGGTACGGTAGCATTTCCGGATTTCACACTTCATTTCTTTTTAAGGTTTTTGCCGAGTGTTCTTCACTTATCAGTCCACTTTTAACTTCGAGGAGACTCTAATGCACCCGCCATCTACCCAACCGTCCGCCGGAAAACAACTTGGTTGGAAAAACCTAGCAGCCAAATATCAAACTTCCGATGCCCGGAAAAGTGTCTGGCAATTAGCCAATTCATTGATCCCATTTCTGGTTATCTGGTATCTTATGGTCCTCAGCCTTGATGTCGGCTACTGGCTAACGCTACTGCTGTCTATACCGGCAGCCGGTTTTCTGGTACGGTTATTTATCATCCAACACGATTGCGGTCACGGTTCATTTTTTAAGTTAAGAAGAGCCAATGATCTGGTAGGCACGGTTTGCAGCCTGTTTACCTGGACTCCCTATCGCTATTGGCAAAAAAGCCATGCTATTCACCATGCTAATGCAGGCAATCTGGAACACCGTGGCATTGGAGACATCTATACAATGACAGTTAGTGAATACCTTGAGCAATCCAGATGGGGGCAACTCAAGTACCGGCTTTATCGCCATCCCCTGTTCTTGTTTGTCATCGGCTCCACCCTGCTTTTTGTTGTTTTCTACCGATTTCCAACTTCCCAGGCTAAAACCATGAAAAAAGTTCGCTCCAGTGTATATTGGACAGACCTGGCGATTGTATTGTTAGTTGGTGGGCTGATTGGGTTAATTGGCTGGAAAGCATTTTTATTAATCCACGCCCCCATCATTATCATTGCCTCCACAGCGGGGACCTGGTTATTTTTCGTCCAACACCAGTTTGAAGATGCCTATTGGGCCGGTAGCGACTCCTGGGATTACACCCTGGCAGCCCTACAAGGTAGTTCGTATTACAAACTGCCCAAAATCTTGCAATGGTTTACCGGAAATATCGGTTTTCATCACATTCATCACCTCAGCCCCAGAATTCCGAACTATCTATTAGAAAAATGTCACGTCGAAAATCCGATATTTCAGGAAACAGTTGTCTTGACCTTACGGTCAAGTCTCAAAAGTATCTTTTTGGGGCTATGGGATGAAGAACAGGAAAAACTCATTAGCTTTGGTCAGCTCAAGCGGCGCCAGTCGGAAATGGTCAAGATTTCTTAACATAGTCTACCTCAGAAGGCCAATCAGCAACCCGGCTTTCTATATTCGCTATTGAAAGGTTGAGGCGGTTTGGTCTCAAGCAAGGGTGACTGGGCAATAATTGACAAAGCCTGCACACCTGCATGACCGTCACCTGAAATATTATTTCTGAAAGGATTAAACAGGATGATACAAGCAAAAAGCGGTGATACAGTTAAGGTGCGTTATATCGGCAGGTTCGACGATGGCACAGAATTTACCGCCTCTACTAATGATATACCTTTGGAATTCACAATTGGTGAAGGACAGGTCATCCCCGGTCTTGAAAAGGCGGTTATGGGCATGAGCCCAGGCGAGGCAAAAACTGCAGAAATTTTGGCAGCACAAGCATATGGCCCCTACCAGCAGAAAAAAGTGGTGGAAGTCAACCGAAACCGATTTCCGCCACACCTCGATTTGCAAATAGGCACGGTGCTTAGATTGCGCAAGGCGGGTGGTGAAAAAATCAGGCGCATCGTGACGACTGTTTCTGAAACAAGCGTAACAATAGACGCAAATCATCCTTTGGCGGGGGAAGATTTAATTTTTGACCTCCAGTTGATAGAGATCGTATAACAAGCCTGGATAAAGAGAAGAAGAGTAAGTTTCCTCACGTTCAGTACATTGGTCAGGCTACCAGCGCCTCAATTGTCAGGTGCATAGCAGCAACGGAAGTGGCACTTTGCCGCGCCGCTCAGGTCACCTTGGCCGGGTCCGATGATGCCGACTAACACCATATCTTTATACTGTTCTGACATCACACTATAACCAATTCGATCATTCTTTTCAACCTGCTGGCGGCGACGTAGTACATTGGTAACGATTGTCTCGCCTTCCAGACCGGTATTTTGGGCTTTAAAACACGCATCGGCGCTTCCTAATGCCCGGCGAACAATGGTCACAGCGGTGGCTTTGTCAGGGTTCAGGGGTGTCAGTGCACTGAGGACACAAAATAGCATTGAGGAGCGCCACACCCCCACCGGGAACGGTGCCTTCCTCAACCGCGGCTCGAGTGGCGCTTCGGGCACTCTCTATGCGCTGTTTCTTTTCTTTGAGTTCAATCCCGGTCATTGCCCCAACTTTGATCACGGCCCCACGGCTTGGGCCGCCTGAGCAAGACCAGCGTTCAAGCGGCGGCGGGCCTCCTCGCGAAAAACCAGTTGTTTAGCCATTGTTGGTGTTGGTTCTGTTCCGCTCTAAAGAGACGTAATCAACCTCCTTATCATTTCGGCCGATGGTGAAATACCCCAACCGTTCGCCCTCCTGCATCAACTCCTTGAGGCGATTGTACCCATACACCGACTCGTCAAAGCCGCCATATTTTTTGATGAGGGACTGTTTGACAGCGGTCAGCAGGATTTTGGATTGAGGCGCGGCCTTAATCATAGCCACAATTTCCTGAAAGAGTTCATCGATATCGTCAGGTAGATCGGTGCCAGCCGCTTGGGTATCCTGTCGGGGCAACGTGAGCCAATCGCGCAGCCCCGCCGTATTGAGCACAAAATGGCCGCCCTGACCGCCGGCTTCGATCATAGCCTTGAATTTGGCAAAACCGTACGCATTTTGATCAAAGCTGCCATAAACTCTAATGAGTTTTTGCTTGACATTACCCAGGAGCATAGGCGCCCCTTCCGCCTGATGCAAAGCCTCGACAATGGTTTGATAGACCTCAGCCAGCGACGGTGGTTGCTTTACCTGCTTGGTTTCAGGTAAGCGGGCCGGGAGGGAATCGGATTCGGGATTGACATCCTGCTCATAGATCAGGAGGGTGTCGACCAAGTCGCCAAAGCGGCTGGAAGCGTTGTTGGATTGGGCGATCACCACCACTTTTTTACCGAGCAGACGTAAAGCCGTGGCTACGTGGATAAAATCACCATCGCCCGTGACCAAGAGGCAGACCTCAATATTGGGGTAACGGTGGGCAAAGTCAATGCAATCGGTCGCCAATTTTACGTCGACGTTGTTTTTACCGCCGGCCGGGGCGTGAGGCACGTAGATGGGCTCTACCCCAATCTTATACAGGACCAGGGAGTCCTGTTGAAAGCGGTGCTCCCGCCAATCGGCGTAGGCTTTGGCCAAGACCAGCCGGCCATAGCTCTCGGCTACCTCTCGCAGGGCAGAAATATTGGCTTTGCCTCGAATAAAGCCGTGCATATTTTCCCAATCAATGAACATAGCCACATCGCTAGGGCCGGCCTGACTATTTTGATCAACCATTAAACACCTCTTTTGTTATTTTACTCATCGATACCTGGGGGCGACGGTTCCAATTCAGACTGCCTGGTCAAGAAAAATTGCAGAGCGCTGCCCCGGCCGATGGGATACTTATGCTCGGGGTTACTGTTCTAGCCCTTGATGTAATCGATCAATTCAAGCCACGCCTTGAAGGTGGTGGCTTTGGGGCCCAGCTTCGCCGCCTCATCACGGCTCTGCGCCCGCTGTTTCTCTGACTCGGTTGAAGCGTAGTCAAAGGCCAATTCAACCAGTCGTCTTGAATTACTACCGCTTATCATTTTGCTTCTCCAAATTCTATTCTTAAAGTCCGCTGGTTTGAAGCAGCCAACCTGGAATAGTCGGTAACCAGCTATCATTACATCAGCAACAGCAGCGCCGCTCCGCCACTTAGCAGCAACGGAATCACCTGGGTCGTGTCCTCCAACGCTACCGTCCCAACCAGGCCGGCCCGGACCCGGTAAACTCGGTATTGGCCGCCTTCCCGGCGGAGATAGCCCACCAGGTTGGTCCAGGTGCCGTAGACTCTGTAATCTACCCCTTCCGGTTTGACCCGGCCAATGCACCGCTGGGTCTCCGCCTGATAGATGGGATAATATCCACCTTCCTCCTCTACCCAGCCGACGTGGTTAGTCCACCAGCGATAAAGTTGTAATAGCCACCCTCTTGCTCCACGTGGCCAATGAACTCCTTTAAACCGTTGTAAACTCTACCAGTTGCCATATCTACTGGTCCTATCTAGCTGTCTCCGGCTACTGGACCGAAATAGATCGAGCTCGCCAGACATCACCGATAGTGATCAATCCTCCCGAATCGCTCCCATCTGGGTAGGGTAAAAGTTGGCAGGCCATGTCGTCTCTTGATCATACCTGGCCCCACTGAGATTGGCCCCGTAAAGGTTCGCCCCGATCAGATTGGCCTGGCTGAAATTGGCCTGTCTGAGGTCCGTCTCGCTCAGGTCCACCCGACTGAGGTTTGCCCGGCTCAAGTCGGCCCCCTGCAGGTTGGCCTGCCTGAGCGTGGCCCGGCTCAGATTGGCCTCCTTAAGATTAGATTGCTCGAGCCTGGCCTGGCCCAGGTTGGTCTGGCTGAGATTAGCCTGGCTCAAATTGGCTAATCTCAAATCTGCCTTGGTCAGTTTGGCCTGGCTGAGATTGGCGCCGGCCAGGTTAGCCTGGTAAAGGTTGGCCTGGAAAAGGTTAGTCCCACTAAGACCGGTCCGGCTGAGGTTGGATTCACTCAGATTGGCTCCGATGAGTTCAACCCCGTTAAAATCCATGCCGGCCAGGTCCAGCCGAAAAAGTTCCGCTCCGTTGAGCGTCGCCCGCCGGATGTCTGCCTCGCTCAGCTTCCATTCTCTGGCTTGCGCCCGGAGTAACTCGGTCTCGGCCAGATTGGTCCCCACAAATCTTGGTCTCTGCCCGCTCGCCCGGGCAGATTTGATGATCTGTGAGATCTGTTCTCGAGTTAATGCGGTCATATCACTCCACGGTGTATGCTGTCTGCAGCAAGGTGTCGATTTCTGTGGCAGCTTCGGCCTCTGATATGCCGGCGGACGCGGCCCATTCCTGAAGCAGCCTCTCCCGAGTCTTTCGCAGGATGGCGGCATCCGATCGGCCCAATGGCTTTTGGCGGTCCGATACGGTTAAATCCCGGACGACCTCGCACATCACCCGAAACGAGCCTTCTTTCAGACGACCGACCAGTTCCGCATGTCGCTGAGCGTGATAGTGCTTTAGGGAACGCGGGGGGCTTTTCAACAGATAGCGGTACTGATCGAGATCGTTTCTGGCGATTACCAGTCGAAGTCCGATGGCGGCCTGCGCCTCTACCGGAATCCACAAGGTGAGTTTGGGCAAAACAACCTTGTAGTATGGGCGGACCTCCTTCCCTGAAAATTGTCTGTCCTCGATCCGGACAATGTGGCACACTCCGTAGACCGGATGAACCACAAAATCACCGACTTGAAATTGCATACACGACTCCTTGTTTTTGCCGTATTAGCGCTACTTGCGCCCACTTTGACGGCAAGACCCGCTTCTTCGGTACTGACGGGGTTTAGCCAAGTTCACCTCCAAACTAGCGATCGTTTAGGCTATAGCCGTTCAGCATGCTACTTGCCTGTTCCGCCTCAACTTGAGTAATCATTTAAACAAAGGCAAAGCCTTTGGGGGCGCCGGTATTACATGTGATCAACCAGTCTATTGCGAACAAAAATTGAGATTGCTTCGGCACCCCTTCGGGAGTCTCGCAATGACAGTTAATTTTCATTCCTTGTTGCCGGGCCGCAAGCTGGGTCCGTCTCCTTTAGAAACCAGCTAGTTTGCCCAACAAATAGAAATTCTGACCTCTTAAATTTTTAGGTTTCCAACGCAGCAGCCGGACTAATTTATTCAGCCGGTGTACTCTGCTTATACTGCTCAAACAGTTCTGGGATTTGGTCAAACTCGGTTGACTTATCCAGAAAGAAGTCGGCTCCGGCACGCAAGCATTTCCGGCGGTACGCGGGATACGGATAGTTGGTCAGAACAATAACTACCGGCGCTGGCTCATCCTGCTTAATGGTTTGCAAGACATCAATTCCACTGCCATCCGGCATACGGATGTCTAAAATCACTACGTCCGGCTGGAGTTTCCTAATAGCGCTTATAGCTTCGGCCACAGTCTCGGCCTGGCCTACAATTTCGACTTTGGCCAACTCATCGAGCATCGTAACCAAGTGTTCCCGGACGATGTCTGAGTCATCAGCAATAAATACAGTAATTGTTTGGTTTGAGCTTAGTGTCATAAGTATCAGGAAACGTAACTAAAGTCTTAAATCCGGATGTCGGAAAAGCTGATCTTGTTTCAAACGGCTAACCAGTTCCAGATAGCGCTGATGGTGGTTTTGTTTCAGAAGAGTTAGACGGCTTTTCAATAACTTGCAGTACTGGTCAAGTTTGTTTTTGGTCGTTACCAACCGCAGCCCACTGGCGCCCCAAGCCTCTCCTCGTGTCCACCCACATAGTGTGTAGGGTAAACGACAACGTTGTCGACTTGAATTACATTGAGATTCTCTTTTAATTCTGCCGACTTAATGACGTTTGTGTCCACTTTGGCGACTAGACTCGCTCCTCCGTTTGGCCAGGCGCACCTTCAACTGACGGTTGTTCAGGTTGAAGCCATTGAACATGCCGATTGCTTGTTCTGCCTCAACTTGAGTAATCATTTCAACAAAGGCAAAGCCTTTGGGGTCGCCGGTTTCTAGATCTTTAATTAACATCACCTTTGTGACCTCACCCGCTTTTGCGAACAAGGTGCGCAAATCATCTTCAGTGGTGGTGTACGCTATATTCTCAATATACAGTCTAACTTCCACAGTTTATTGTCTCTTTCGGAGGCGCAGGTTAAACCAAGTATAAAAATAGAATTATCCTCAGCATAACTCATCCGAGTTCGGACAACTATCAGCGGAAATCTGATGGCTGGGTAGGGGTTTGACTGATTCTCGTGTCGGTATTTGCCTTACAATCTTCAATTTGTGGCTATGATTGGTAAACCCGTCTTTACTCGCCGCATACGCCCGATATTCACAATTATCACTTAGTTTCTTCTCCAGGCTGGGCTAATTACCGACCGAGCTGGAATTAAGGGTACTATTTCGTAAACCATAAGAATGGGTGATTGACGTCGGTCCCGTTATATCGGTTTGGTAAAGGCACGGTTGCACCATCTACTTCTGCCAACCTATTACGGGTCTGTAACCGGTTGGCAGAAGTGTCACGCTCATACACCCGTCGGTCTCCTTTTTCGATGCTCGCCGTCGGCTGTACCTGACAAGCAGCATCATGTCAAGACGGCGAATCAGTGATAGTTAAGTTCGTTTTCGCTCCTTTGGTTGGGGCAATTGTCAACAAATGGCTGTTAGAATAAACCTCGGTCAGGGTCAGGTAATCCAAAGATTGGTGTAACCGGCGATAATTGTAAAACTGAATATAATCGGCCGGGGATCGGCGAGCTTGCTGGGATGGGGCATAATCTTTCAAATTACCCTACAAATAACAGGGGGCGGAGGGTAGGCGAATTGCCAAGCGGGGAAAACTGTTATCCGACCAGTCCGTTCTCAATGGCGTAACGGATAATTTCGGCATTGGTTTCCAAATTCATTTTTTGCAGCAGACGGGTACGGTAAGTACTGACAGTTTTTGCACTCAGCGATAATTCCTCGGCAATTTCCGCGAGTGTTTTTCCGCTTGCCATTAGTTGCATGACCTGGAACTCGCGGTCGGATAATGCTTCATGCGGCGACTGGTCAGAAGCTACATCCAGGTTAAAAGCCAGGCTTTCGGCCAGACTTCCACTGATGTATTTCCCACCACTCACGATTTTGCGAATGGCCTTGACCAGTTCTCCTGGCGCGTTTTCTTTGGTTAAGTAACCGGACGCGCCCGCTTTCAGAACACGCACCGCGAGCTGTTCTTCGGCATGGATACTGAGCACCAGCACCGGCAGGTGGGGCTGCACGTGTTTTAGGTCCTTCAGGATATCGAAGCCGGTGCGGTCAGGCATAGTTATATCCAGCACCAGCGCATCCCACCCGCCGGCTTGTACCTGATCTAATGCTTCCTGAGCGTTAACGGCCTCACCGGCAACCTCCATATCAGGGATGTCTGACAAAATCTGTCGCATACCCTGACGGACAATCGGGTGATCATCTGCAATGAGTACTTTGATCATAACAGCTCCTGAGCAATTGCTAATTGACCATTGCCAACGGCAACCAAACAATAACAGTAGTGCCCTGCCCCGGAGTTCCTTGAAATTGAACCTCGCCTCTTCGTAGACGGGCCCGTTCCTGCATCCCCAGCAAGCCAATTGATTTTGGGCTGCGGATATCCCTTTCAGTAATACCTCGCCCATTATCGCGTACCTGGAGAATTAGAAATGTGGCGTCCTCCTCTACACTTACCTCAATCCGGGTAGCTTGGGCGTGCCGAGCCACATTAGTGAGAATTTCTTGAAAGATACGAAAAACTGTTGTGGCCCCATCGATATCTAAGGTCGTCTCTTCCGGGGCGCTGATCAGTCTGCCCTCAATACCTGAGCGAGTTTGAAATTCCTGAAGCTGCCACTCAATGGTCGCTACTAGGCTTAGATCCAGAATACCAGGCCGCAACTCAGTTGCAATACGACGCACGACTTGAACAATAACATCAGTTAGATCAGACATCGCCTGTGTTTTCTCCAACAGAACCGACTGGTCTTGATCCAAATGATTTTGCAACCAGGCTACATCCATTTTTAGTCCGGTCAAGGCCTGTCCAAGTTCATCGTGAATAGCTCGAGCAATGCGAGTGCGTTCTTCCTCTCTAACGGACTGCAATTGGGCGGACAGTTCGCGCAATTGTTCAGTTGAACGACGAAACTCATCCTCCGCACTTTTGCGGTCCACAATTTCGCGTTTCAGGCCGGTATTGGCGACCAGAAGTTGGTTGGTAAGCTGGGTCAGGCGTGCTTCCAATTCGGCAATTAACGCTTGTGATGCCTGGAGTTGGTTGGTTTGGTTGTTATTTGGAGACTGGGGCAATTGTTCCATATATTAATTATAGCTTGAAGCAGGCCAAAAAGATATAGATGTGAGGGTACCTCAGCAATTCCCGATGTGGTAATTTGTAAGAAAATCGATCAAAATTACCACGAGAAGGTTTGAGTAATGCGCCTAAAAAATTTGTTATCCGCCGACAATTTGCTAAAGAGAATTCGAGCAGGGTTTGATCAGGTAAAAGACCATCGCGCGTCGAATGCGGTTATACCGTTGTCAGACGTTTTTGTTATAGCTCGGGCCAGCGTCCGGTCACAGGTATAGCAAGCTCATTTTATCCTTCATTTCCTTTGCCTGAGCTTCATCAATATGCTATATTTTTTATGACCTTTGCGAGAGGAGTGACTTATGACTACCCCAACCTATGTGGTTATTTCAGTTACATCAGACGTGGCCCGTGACCTGCCAACTGATCCGGCTACCCGTTCTGAAGTTCTGGCCGCGGGATTGCAACAATGGCGTATCCGCCAGGCACTTGAAGCCTATCGGCAAGGGCCTGGCACGCTGGCCTATGCGGCTCAACAGGCCGGTGTTTCGGTCAGACAAATTGTTCCCCTGGCCTATGCCTATGGCCTGACCCCCAAAATTGATCCTGCCCTGCCAACCGCTGAACTCTCTCTTAATCAAGCTGCTGAATTATGATCGTTGTCGCTGATACCGTTCCGTTGATTGCCCTGGCCAAAATCAAGTCACTGCATCTGCTTTGTGAACTTTATCAGTAAATTATTACCGGCCCCACTATTTATACTGAGGCGGTGACGGCCGTTCAAGCTATGACCATAGTTTTGCAAAATCAAGATCATAATCCTTTAGCTTCAATGCATCTCATTCTGGTCATCAATTGACGCAGCGCTTTTACGGCCTGAGCCATTCCTTGCGGGCCGCTAAAACCGGTACTGTGCCCGGCTACAAGTAAATGAGGCTCCATGGCCAGGAAACCCCGATAGTTGCTGTCTTGCAACACGGACAGGAGTTTGCCAAGCTGTCCGTCGCCTTCACCGGCGGGACAAACCGCGCCATTGCTCAAAACGGCATCCTTGATGTGAACGTGGGCCACATACTCCCCAAGCAGCGGCCAGCCAGCGGTGGTTGGCTGGGGCACGCCGACCTGCACAAAGTTTGCCGGGTCCCAGGCAAAGCGCAGGTGTAAACTGTTAATGGCACTGAGAATGGCGTGACACCGCTCCACGGTATCACCCACAATCCCTTTTTCATTTTCCAGCAGCAGCGTGAAGCCGGCTCTTGCCGCCAGATCGGCGAGGTGAGCCAGACGAGCGATTGCGGTTTCAACATAAGCCTCAGGGTTGGGCTTGTCCGGTGCATAAAAAGAGAAGATCCGAATGTGCCGAGTGTCCAGCCTTTCGGCGATTTCAAAGATGCGGGTGAGCCGCGAAATCTCTGTTTCCAGAGGGGCCTCAACAGGCGATTTCCCGACCGGACTGCCAATGCCGCTGATGCTGATGCTGCTATCGGCACAAATTTGTTGGATTTGAGTCACTTCATCATCGGTTAAGGTGGAGACGTTTTTGCCCCAAACTCCGCGTAATTCGAGATTGCCAATGCGCAGGTTTCGCAGCGTTTGCAGTTGAGTTTTCAAGTCGTTATCAATTTCATCGCCAAAGGCGCTTAAGGTGAAGGTTGCGGAAGACATATCACATCCTCATTTCAGGTTCAGGAGACCGGCAGCCCGGTAAATCGCCAGAACCGCTGCCAGACTGCGCCGTCCCTGAGCGCCGTCAATTTGTGGGGAACGTTCCTCGCGGAGAGCTTCGATAAAATCTTTGAAAATAGCGATGTGACCGGTGGCGGCAATGCCCCGAGGGTCACCGCCGGCTCCGGTCCGAGCCGCCTGATGGCCGACAGCCGGCGGCGATACGGCAGCCGCGTTCGGGTCGGTCAAATTCCAGCGGGTGACGGATTCACCCTCAATTTGAATGCCGCCTGTGGTGCCGTAAAGCTCAACTCGATGTGGGAAGCCGGGAGAATTGGCGGTGGTGGCGGTAATAGTAGCCAACGCGCCGTTGTTAAAACGCAGTGTGGCTGCCAAAGTATCTTCAACCTCAATAGCCCGGTGCAGCGTATCAGCGTGGGCATGAACTTGAACGGGGTCGCCCATATACCAGACCAGTAAATCAACCAGATGAATACCCTGATTCATTAGCACGCCGCCGCCGTCCAAAGCCCAGGTGCCGCGCCAATCGGCCTGGTCGTAATACGCTTGAGGTCGCTGATAGGGAATAGTGACCAGACCCAGCGTTAAATCGCCCAAATCTCCGGCCCGGATAGCGCGAAAAACCTGCGCAAACAAAGGCTCAGCGCGGCGTTGTAGCAGTACGCCTAACTTGACCCCGGCCTGTTCACAAGCGGCAATCATCGCATCTGCGTCGGCCAGGGTCAAGGCCATTGGTTTTTCGACCAGCACGTGCTTGCCGGCTTGGGCCGCGGCGATGGTCTGCGCGGCATGCTGCCCGCTGGGTGTGCAAATACAGACGACGTCTATTTTGGGATTGGCTAATAGTTGCTCTTGGGTGAGGCAGGGCACGCCAAATTTGGCGCTGATGTCGGCAAAACGGTCGGGATTGTAATGGCCCACCGCGACCAGCCGGGCGCCACCGCCGGCATTGGCCTCAATTGCCTGCCGGTGGTAATCGGCCACCATTCCGGCGCCTAAAATAGCAAAACCAATGGGTTTTGGTAAAGAATTTTCTGTGAGTGACAGCATGTTTACTCCCTGCCAGTGACTGGCAATGCAGATTTCATAGCCACTTCTCCAAAAACGATAACGCCTCGGCCCGCATGGCGATGGTTTCCAGATGCCCCACATCATAGCGACTGAGTTGCCAGGCATCGGGCGCATTCTCCGCGCCGTACACCTGCTTGAGTTCCGCATCAATTCGACTCAGCCCCGCAGGCGGGGTGAGCGGGTCAAAATTTCCGGCCAGGCTCAAGTGCGGACGCGGCGCGATGAGCGCGTTGATTTGGGCCGCGGTGAAATGTTTGAGTAACCCCGGCACGTAGTAATAGATGCCATGACCATCCAGGCCGCGCGAGTCGATGAGGGCCTGAAAATCGGTCAGGCAACAAATATCAACACACACCTTCACCCGCGTGTCCAGAGCCGCCAGCCACCAGGCCATCGTGCTGCCCATCGAGATGCCCAGCGTTCCCAGGCGGCTGGTGTCCACATCGGAGTGGGAAACCAGGTAGTCAACCGCCCGCAGGCTGTCATAGACCATCATGCCCCACATCACCTGCCCCTGCCACAGCATCTGCTTAAAGATTTCCGGCTCGGTGCGGCCTCGTCGTTCACCAAAAGCCCAGGTATCGATGCACAGAACTGCGTACCCGTGCCGGGTCAGTTCCTCAGCATAGGCCGGTTTTTGGAGCGCCTCGCGTCCGTCCAGCAGTTCATCCTTGCCCAGTTGGTAGTTGTTGCCGTGGGCGTGATTGTAAAGAATGGCAGGGAATGGCCCCGTGCCGTTTTTGGGATAGACAAAGTAGGCCGGAACCGGCTCAATGCCATTTAAATCAAGTAGCAGTTTTTCCAAAACGTAGGTCTGATTCGTTTCCTCGGCAATTTTCTGGACCTCAATCCGTCGCTGTCTTTCGGGTAAATCGCCCAGAAGCGCGTACAGTTCCTTTCGGCGTTCGATTTGCGGGGTCATGGCTGCCATCCGGCATACATGGGGTGGTGGTTGTCGAGAGGCAACTCTACGGGCCGGCCCGTTTGGGCCGAAGCGTACAGGGCGGTGATCAACTCCAGCGAGACGCGGCCTTCAGCCAGGGTAACGGGGAGTTCGGTATTATTGTGGAGGGCCTGATGAAATCGCCAAAACTGGCCTTCGTAGCCTTCGGGGAGCGGCTCAAAACGGCTCAACGTTTCCTGGATTTTTTGGTCAATCTCCGGGCTGTCGCCGGTGAAATACCAGGGCTCCCAGGTGCTGCGGTAAGAATTGATGTTGCTTTCGGCGGTGAGGTTCTGGAAGCAGTAGCGGTAGCGGCTGATTTCGTGGGCCGAGCCGGTGGTAATAGACAGCGTTGCCAGCGACCCGTCGTTCATTTCCAGCGATGCAGCCACGGTATCTTCAGTTTCGATGGAATTGACCAGGGTGGTGGCGCGGGCAAACACGCTTTTGATTGGCCCCAGTAGATAAGTAAGCAAATCGTGGGCGTGGATAGCCAGCGTTACCACCGGGCCGCCCAGTTCGGTGTTCCATTTACCGCGCCAGGGAACGGCGTAGTAGTCGGCGCGGCGTCGCCAGGCTGTCTCTACGGTGGACAAATAGGCCGGGCCGGTCAATCCCTCATCCATTAAAAATTTGAGCTTTTGCGCCCCATGCCCAAAGCGATATTGAAAAACGGGCATCATCCGTTTGCCGGATTGCGTTTCGAGGCGAATGAGTTCATCAATTTCTTGCAGCGAGCCGGCAGGCGGCTTCTCGCAAACTACGTGTTTGCCGGCGGCTAAGCACTGCCGACTTTGCGCAAAGTGCAGGTGAGACGGGGTGCAGAGGTCAACCACATCCACCGCATCCATCCGGCAAAGGGTCTCAAGGCTGGTGACAACGTGCGGAATGGCGTAGGTTTCAGCCAATTGGCGTGCTCTGGCCTCGTTAATATCACAAATGGCAGTAACCTCAAACTGTTCCGGTAAATTTTGCCAGGCCCAGATATGCTGCTCTCCGATACCGCTGCCCACTACGCCGATTTTGAGTTTGTTCATTGCGTGTTTATCCGTTTACCGTCAATCTTTTGAATCCTCCATTTGTAAGCCGCACAGCCTCACCCCATTCCACCACTATTTCATCACCAGACCCTACCGATGCGTCTGGTGTGATCTCTATTTGCTCCGGGTTGCCGCCGGCAAGGATGATGCGGCATGGTTGAAAATCAGAAATGAGAACGGTGGGCGCTTGAGGGTTGGCATCGCGGCCACTGTCACGGTTGAAGTTGATCACTTCAAAATCACGTACTCTTGTGCGCAGGTCAAGCAGAGCTTTGGGGTTGAGACTGGAGGATTTGTGGACATTCACGTCTCGAATGACCACGCGCGAGATGTGGCCAACGCCATCCTGAAATTGCGGGTCCGCGCTATCAAACAGAGGAACTCGACATTCCCGGCATGCATCCAGATTGAGCGCGGATACGCTGCAACCGCCGTAAATGCCTTCAATTATCACATCTTCCAGAGGAGAGTAAACACTCAACAAGCGTACAAAAGTATGACAATCCTGAGCAGCCAGATTTTCTATGCACACGCGCCGAATTGGCCCGTTCTGCTTCCCCAAATTCTGAGCGCGGTGATTGGCGTCATCAGCGCTTAACGCCACCAGATCATCGCCGGTTACACCTTTTCCAAGCGCGCGCAGGTTTCTGATGACGCCATCCTCGCAACAGCCCCCCACGTGAATGCCATCTTGATTGGGGCGCAAGTGGGTTGCCTCAAAGTTGATATTTTCAATCTTAAAATGGTGAACCTGACTCAGACGGATGTAATAGGATTCGGGGTTGCGGACAGTGAAGGAACGGATAGTCAGCCCCGTAACGCGGGTGAAGTTGATGAGGATGCCCGTGTAACTGGCAGGCTTATCCGGCCCGCGAGGATTATGGCGATTGTTTCCATCCCAGATGCCACCCTCGATCCAGATATTTTCGTTACCGCGCCGGTGATTTTTGTTGGTCAGCAGGAAGCTGTTTTGATCGATACCGGCTTTATCTGCCAGAAACAAATGAGCCTGCGGATGCACTCGCAGCGTGGTGTTAGAGCCAATTTGCAGGGCGCGCCCTATTTTGTAAACGCCTTCGGGTATGGTTATCGGCGTTTGCCCAGAATCCAGCGCCTTTTGGATCGCGAGGCCATCATCGTTAAGGCCAGCGCCTTGGGCACCAAAGTCTCTTACATTCAGGCCGGTATCAGGCATATCCTGCTGCGCCATAGCATTACACCTTAACCCTGATGTGCCGGCCTGCCACAACCATGCGCGTTTCATCGCCGCCATCAATTTGCACCGGGCGCGTTTCGCCGGGAGGCAGGATAAACTCGATTTCAGGGTACGGCAACGTAAAATTGCCCTGCGATTTTGCGCTCAAGGCGATGTGATCCGATTCGGCTGCAACTTCAAGTGTCACCTCCGCGACCTCCCCGCGCTGATAGCCCAGGCTCAGGCCATCGTCCTCGATAAGGGTGAAACGGCCTTGCCCCTGTTTCGGGTGGGGGAAGACAAACGCCTGGCGCAGGTCATCGGGCTGCTCACCAACGTACCGCATCGCTTTGCCCATCGGGATGATGCCACCGGCAGGCACAAAAAGCGGAATCCGATCCAGTGGCGCTTCAACTTTGACCGTCTGACCGCCGGCGTACCATTGACCGGTGTAAAAATCGCACCACCAGCCTGCGCCGGGCAGGTAGACCGAGCGGGTGCGCTCCCCTTTTTTTAGCACGGAGGCTACCAGTAAATTTGGCCCCAACATAAAATTGAAGGATTCGGTGAGGCAGTGCGGATCGGCGGGGAAGTGGTAGACCATTGGGCGGATGATGGGGCGGCCCGTTTGCGCCGCCTCAAAAAAAAGTGTGTACAGATACGGGATGAGCCGGTAGCGAAATTCGATGCTCTGGCGAACGATGGGCAGCACGTCCGGGTACATCCACGGTTCGTTGACGGTGTCGTCCTCGTTCCAGGAGTGGATGGTGAAGCGGGGGTGAAAAATACCGTTTTGCACCCAGCGTACAAAGAGTTCCGGCTCCGGTTTGTGTCCGGCAAAGCCGCCGACATCGTGTCCGGTGTTGGGCGCCCCCGACAGACTGAGGCCCAGCCCCATCGGGATGTTGTAGGCCAGGGTGTTCCAGGAGGTGCTATTATCGCCGGACCAAGTTTGGGCGTAACGCTGAATGCCGGGGCAGCCGGAACGGGAGATGAGATAGGGCCGCTCGTTGGGCCGGTAATCCTGTTGCGCTTCGCAGGAGGCGCGCGCCATCAGCAGGCTATGCAGCGGGCGTATCAGGCTAATTGGCAGCGGCTCCCCAAACCCGGCGCAACGGGCATCGTCGTCCCATATAGGATACTCGTTGTTGTCGTTCCAGGTGGCGTCGATGCCAAAGTTCAGCAGCCGGTCCAGGACCCGCTGTTTCCACCAATCATAACCGGCGGGGTTGGTAAAATCGATGTGTGAACCCTGCCCGCCCCAAAATGCGTTAAGTTCAGCCTCATCAGCATGAGGGGCCTGGATAAAACCGCCCAATTTATCTACTTCCTGGTAACGCGGATGACTGGTTAGCAGGCAGGGCTTGATATTGGCCGCCAGCTTGATGCCGGCCTGATGAAAATAATCGACCAATTCTTTGGGGTCGGGAATTTTTTTGAGATTCCAGTTGAACACGTACCGCTTGCCTTCGTCACTGCTGCCAAAGCCGGACGAGAGATGAAATAGATCGCACGGGATCTGATGCTGCCGACACAAATCGACAAACTGCTTGAGCTGTTCCTGAGCATTGGGCGCTTCCGTGTACGTCATGGTTGATCCCAGATAACCCAACGACCAGCGCGGCGGCAAAATCATGCGGCCTACTAGCGCCGAGAATTTTTCAACAACCTGGGCGATGGTCGGCCCGTAGATCAGGTAATAATCAATGTCGCCGTTTTCGGCCTGATAGTAGCGATAGGGGCCGTAGTAGTTGTCGATTTCACGGCCCATATCAAAGGTGGTCGTTGCCAGGTTGTCGTAAAAAAGGCCGTAGGCAATTTGCAGGGTGGGGTTAAAGGTAATGTAAAATGGAAAATGCTTGTAAAGGGGGTCGCCGGTTTGGGCATGGTAGCCTAACGCATCCAGGTTGAGCATACGCATTCGTCGCCCAGTTTTGTCCAGCGGGCCGGAACGCTCGCCAAAGCCGTAATAATGCTCATCCCGCCGACGCTCCATATAATGGTAGATGGCGTGACCGGCCTGGTCGTAAGGGTAGGCCCGTCCCGCCAGGTCGGCGGCAAAGTGACGACCGGCGGCATCGGCCCAGCGTAGTTGGAGAGGGTCAAGCGCAACGTGCAGGTTGAGGTGTTGGGTAGACAACGTTAGCCCGGTTTCAGCCTCGGTCAACTGAAAATCCGGCAGGGCAAAGGGCGATAGGTCGTCGCGGCGACGCCCTTCGCGCGGCATACCGCCGTTGGAATCAACCACCAGCCAGGTGCGATTTAGGCACGGTTGACCCTCGGGGAAAAATTGCACCCGGATGAGGTCGTCGTCCAACACGCTGATTTGAAATTGCTCACCGCGTTGGCCGGTAAAGATAAGCGGGTGGCCGACCGGCTCAACCAAAGGGTTACAAGAGGGTGTGACAATACGCATGGGTTTTTACACCTCGACAGGGTTAATCTACTTGAGCCAGCAAGCGTTGCAACCCGGCAAACGATTCCCGCACACCGTCTTCGGGCGTACCGCCGGCGGGCGTATAGTGGTTTTCCATCGAAACGACACCGTGATAGCCATCGGCCTTGAGAGCGTGGAGTTGGCCCAGTAAATCCACCTTACCACTGCCCAGGGCTACCGAGCGATACTCGCCGGTGTGCGGGTCGCGCACGCCATCTTTTACGTGGACGTGCCCCAGCAGATGTTTGCCAGCTTCATAGCCGGTGGGGTAGGGCGTTTCGCCCACAAAATAGGCGTTGCCGGTATCCCACAACAACTTGAGGTTGGGGGAGCCAACCGCTTCGATGAACGGCGCAGAATCGCCGCCGCCGCCCAGGTTGCAGCCAAAGTCGTTTTCCATCACCAGAATAATGCCTTCTTCTTCGGCGATAGGAATCGCCCGTTGAAATGCTTCCAGCATATCGGCCCAAACCCGTTCGCGATCGCCGTCAATTTTCCAGAAGGAGAAGCAGCGCACCAGATTGGTATCGAACAAGCGGGCCAGTTCCGCTGAACGGCGCAAAATAGCAAGCTGCTGGTCGATGTCATCCTGTTCTTCGGCGTGGAATAGTTCGGCATCGGCTTGTCCCTGCCCTTTGAGCCGAGACTTGAAGAGCGGCGCGGCAATGCAGGGCACACGCATCTCCCGGCTGTGAATGGCCCGGCGCACCTCCTCCACCTTTTCATCCGTTTGGTGGATCAGATTTTTGCTCCAGGCGCTTCTGATTTCAACCCATTTTACGCCTAATTCTTCGATGACATCCAGAGCGCGGTCTAAATCCTGAGAAATATCGTCGGCAAAAATAGCTAGTTCAAACATTGGGTATATCTCCAATCTGTCCGCGCACGCGGCGGCTGATTTTTAGATAAGCATTAAATTTTTCTTTGGTGAGGGTATCGGGCAAGCCGCCGGTATCCATTAGAATGTAGCGCCCGCCTTTGGCGCCGATTTTCACCGCCCGCTGCAGCAGGCTCTCAATTTTAGGTAAATTCTGCTCAAAGATGAATTTTTCCAGTCCGCCCACCAGGGTGAGACGATGGCCGTATCGTTCTTTGATGGCAACCAAATCCATTCCCTCGGTCTGATCGAGCGGGTTGAGCATATCAATGCCGGTTTCTACCAGCCGATCCATCAATCTCATTATGTTGCCGTGGCTGTGCAGATGAACGTGAACCCCGTAAGAATGGGCCAAATCACACAGATTTCGGTGCCAGGGGAAGAAGAGGCGGTCATATAATTCGGGGCTAAACAACAGCGACTTGTCCGAGCCGAGGTCATCAGCCAGAGAAATGCAGTCCACCCCGGCTTTGCACATCATCCGGGCCGCTTTCAGGTTCCAGTTGCCCAGCTTCTCGACCATCTGTTTAACCAGCTCCTCATCGAGGGCCAGATTCAGCATCAAATCCTGGTAATCTATAAAAAAATAGTGGCAGCCGGAGAAAAAGCCGTTGAGGTAGCCCACGGTGTATTCCCCTTTGCTTTTAAGGTAGGCCACGTTATGCCGAAAGCCCGCCCAGCGAGCGGGGTCTTCAGGATTGGGCAAAGAAATAGCTTCCAGGTCGTTACGGGTTTTGACCGGCAGATCGAACAGGTGGTAAAAGTGAGGCGCATCGCTGAATTTGGCTTTGGCGCCGGTTTCGTATTGAATGATCTGGTGCGTTTGGCCTCGCTCAATTATCCAACCGTTGAATTCGCCCGGCCCGCCGTGACCAAAGCAGTTCGCCTCCCAGCCAACGCCCATAGCCGCGCGGTCAATGTGATGGTTGAAGGCAATAAGTTTATCTAATTTATTTTGGTTGAGCGGCTTGAAGTTTGAGGGAGTTTTGTTAAAACGGGCGAAATCTTCGGGAACGAGTTTGGGAGGCATCAAGGCGCGCACGGCGGCGGCGTTGAAAAAGGACTGCGTCCAAAAAGGGACGTAGTCCAGAATTTCGCCGGACAAGACGGCGTGCATTCGTTCGCGATTGGTGATTATCGACATTGCAGGTTGCTCATAATATGGCAAGAAAAGCGGTGATGGCGCTGGAAAATTCTGTCGGTTTTTGTGAATGGATATTGTGTCCAACCCCCGGCGCCGAGACGACCACACTCTTGGGCAAGCGCGATTTGAACCATTTTATATCTTCATCGTCGATGACCCCGCCTAAAGCGGGGGCGCCGCGCACAAGGAGTACGGGGCAAGAGACCTGTTGCGGGCACCAACCGGAGATGCCGTGCAGCAACAACAACGGCGGGCCGGCCTCCGGCCCTTCGGCATAATTGATTGAGGTGATACCTGTATCAAAAGATTGTTCTGTGAGCGCTTCTATCTCATCCCCCTGCCAAATGCGGTTATTCGCCCGGCTCCCAATTAATCAACACGCCCAAGTAATTTTGCGGATTTTCGGCCAGTTTATCATAAATGGTCAGGGCCTGGTCAGGCTTGATGGTATGCGTAATCAGGCCGTTGCTGTTGAGACTTTCGGCGGCGAAAAGCTGGGCCAACAAATGCAGGTTTCGGGCCTGGTTCCAGCGCTGTGGGGCGTGGTCAAGCGTCTGGGCGCTTTCGTGGGCGCCGATGACCCGCACCCCTTTGCGGTGAATGTGGCTGTAGGGGTCAAGTTCTACCCGGCCCCGGGGGCTGCCCAACAGCGCCACCCGGCCGCCTTTGGCTGCCAATTCCAAACTGAGCGAAACCACAGCCGGGCTGCCGGTGGCTTCAACCACCACCTCTGGCCCGCGCCCGTGGGTCAGGCGATTTACTTCGGCGGGGACATCAACCTCGTTGACGTTCAGGGCGGTGATGCCGTTGTTCTGTGCCACCGCCAACCGGGAAGGCAGGCGGTCAAGGCCGATGACCGGGTGCGCGCCGTTCAACCGGAAAAGCTGTGCCGCTAATTGCCCCACCAATCCCAG
>Ga0180435_10001507_pt1 | contig 24191 bp, 19 predicted proteins | sample SS_ome_3_FD_132467 | JGI IMG/M metagenome (GOLD analysis project Ga0180435, IMG submission 132467) | Hypersaline lake sediment archaeal communities from the Salton Sea, California, USA - SS_3_S_1 metaG | ecosystem: Environmental > Aquatic > Non-marine Saline and Alkaline > Hypersaline >... | reverse complement strand
CGGGAGCGTGGGTGTCGTGAGCCGCTCGGGCACGCTTACATATGAAGCCGTGAAACAGACCGCCGACATCGGCCTCGGACAGTCCACCGCCGTGGGCATCGGCGGCGACCCGATCAAGGGCACCGAGCATATCGACGTGCTCGACATGTTCCTCGACGACGACGAGACCACTTCGATCATCATGATCGGCGAGATCGGCGGCACCGCCGAGGAGGAAGCGGCCGAGTTCCTCAAGGACCAGAAGAAGAAGGGCCGCTGGAAACCCACCGCCGGCTTCATCGCCGGCCGCACGGCGCCTCCGGGCCGCCGCATGGGCCACGCCGGGGCGATCGTCTCGGGCGGCCAGGGCGACGCGGAATCGAAGATCGAAGCCATGCGCTCCGCCGGCATCATCGTCGCCGACAGCCCCGCGACGCTGGGCGAGGCCGTGCTGGAAGCGATCGGCAAGTAATCCAAGGTGCGCGCCCGGACCACGGGCGCGCACATTCCATTCTGTCAGGTGACGCCATGACCGACCAATCCCCCAACGACCAGTTCAAAGCCTCGAGCTTTATGCAGGGCCACAACGCGGCCTACCTGGAACAGCTCTATGCGCAATACGCCAAGGACCCGAACGCGGTCGACGAGGCGTGGCGGGCGTTCTTCGCCGAACTGGGCGATGCCGAGACCGAGGTGAAAGCAAAGGCGAGTGGGCCGTCCTGGGCACGGACCGACTGGCCGCCGACGCCCACGGGCGATCTGGTTCATGCGCTGGACGGCGCCTGGCCGGAGGAGCCGAAGCCCGAGAAGATCGCCGAGAAGGTCAAGGAAAAGGCCGCCGATGTTGGTGTTGCCATCTCCGAGGATCAGGTCAAGCGGGCGGTGCTCGACTCGGTGCGCGCACTGATGATCATCCGGGCTTACCGGATCCGGGGGCATCTCGTGGCCGATCTCGATCCACTGGGCATGCGCTCGCAGGAGCCGCACCCGGAACTCGACCCGGCGTCTTACGGTTTCACCGAGGCCGACATGGACCGGCCGATTTTCATCGACAACGTGCTCGGGCTTCAGACCGCCTCGATGCGGCAGATCCTCGACATCGTGAAGCGGACCTATTGCGGCACTTTCGCGCTGCAATACATGCACATCTCCGATCCGGAACAATCCTCGTGGCTCAAGGAGCGCATCGAGGGCCTTGGCAAGGAGATCGCTTTCACCCGCGAGGGCCGGAAAGCGATCCTCAACAAGCTGGTCGAGGCCGAGGGTTTCGAAAAATTCTGCCACGTGAAGTTCATGGGCACCAAGCGGTTCGGTCTCGACGGTGCCGAGGCACTGGTCCCGGCGATGGAGCAGATCATCAAGCGCGGTGGTTCGCTGGGCCTCAAGGAGATCGTCATCGGCATGCCGCACCGCGGCCGCCTCTCGGTGCTCGCCAACGTGATGAACAAGCCCTACCGGGCGATCTTCAACGAGTTTCAGGGCGGCAGCTTCAAGCCCGAGGACGTCGACGGCTCGGGCGATGTGAAATACCACCTCGGCGCCTCGGAAGACCGCGAGTTCGACGGCAACAAGGTGCACCTGTCGCTCACCGCCAACCCCTCGCATCTCGAGGCCGTCAACCCGGTGGTGCTGGGCAAGGTGCGCGCAAAGCAGGCGCAACTGGGCGACACCGACCGCACCCAGGTTCTGCCGATCTTGCTGCACGGCGACGCCGCTTTCGCGGGGCAGGGCGTGGTCGCCGAGGGCTTCGGCCTGTCTGGCCTCGTCGGGCACCGCACCGGCGGCACGATCCACATCGTCGTCAACAACCAGATCGGTTTCACCACCGCGCCGAGCTTCTCGCGCTCGTCGCCCTATCCGACCGACATCGCGCTGATGGTGGAAGCGCCGATCTTCCACGTCAACGGCGACGACCCGGAGGCGGTGGTGCATGCCGCCAAGGTGGCTACCGAGTTCCGCCAGAAGTTCCACAAGGACGTGGTCATCGACATGTTCTGCTACCGGCGGTTTGGGCACAACGAGGGCGACGAGCCCATGTTCACCAACCCGCTGATGTACAAGAACATCAAGACCCACAAGACCACGCTTCAGCTCTATACCGAGCGGCTGATCAAGGACGGGCTGATCCCCGAGGGCGAGATCGAGGACATGAAGACGGCCTTCCAGGCCGAGCTGAACGAGGAGTTCGAAAGTTCGAAGGACTACAAGCCGAACCGTGCCGACTGGCTGGATGGCCGTTGGTCGCATCTTAACCGGCAGGGCGAGGAATACCAGCGGGGCCAGACCGCCATTCCAGAACAGGCGTTCCGCGAGATCGGCGAGGCCCTGACCCGGGTGCCCGAGGGGTTCGAAATCCACAAGACGGTCGGCCGGATGCTCGAGGCCAAGCGCAACATGTTCGAGACCGGCACGGGTTTTGATTGGGCCACCGGCGAGGCGCTGGCCTTCGGCTCGCTGATGCTCGAAGGCTACCCGGTGCGGCTTGCCGGGCAGGACTCCACCCGTGGCACGTTCTCGCACCGCCATTCCGCCCTGATCAATCAGGCGACGGAGGAGCGCCATTACCCACTCAACCACATCCGCGAGGGGCAGGCGCGCTACGAGGTCATCGACTCGATGCTCTCGGAATATGCTGTGCTCGGGTTCGAATACGGCTACTCGCTGGCCGAGCCGAACGCGCTCACGATGTGGGAAGCCCAGTTCGGCGATTTCGCCAACGGTGCCCAGATCATGTTCGACCAGTTCATCTCCTCGGGCGAGGCGAAGTGGCTGCGCATGTCGGGGCTCGTCTGCCTGCTGCCGCACGGGTTCGAGGGGCAGGGGCCGGAGCACTCCTCGGCCCGCCTCGAGCGCTTCCTGCAGATGTGCGGCGGCGACAACTGGATCGTCGCCAACTGCACGACCCCGTCGAACTACTTCCACATCCTGCGCCGGCAGCTGCACCGCACCTTCCGCAAACCGCTGATCCTGATGACGCCGAAATCGCTTCTGCGTCACAAGCTGGCGGTCTCGAATATCGAGGATTTCGTGGAAGGCTCGTCGTTCCACCGCGTGTTGTGGGACGATGCGGACCCGAAACAGGCGAGCGGGCGGTCAACCGGCACGATCGCCAAGGATGAAAACATCAAGCGCGTGGTGATGTGCTCGGGCAAGGTATATTACGACCTGCTCGAAGCTCGCGATGCGCGCGGGATCGACAATGTCTATCTCCTGCGGGTCGAACAATTCTACCCGTTCCCGGCGCTGAGCCTTGTCAAGGAGCTCGAACGCTTCCCGAATGCGGAAATCGTCTGGTGCCAGGAAGAGCCCAAGAACCAGGGTGGCTGGACCTTCATGGAGCCCAACATCGAGTGGGTTCTCGGCCGCATCCGCGAAACCAACACCCGGCCGCGCTATGCCGGGCGTCCGGCCTCGGCCTCGCCCGCAACCGGCCTGATGAGCCAACACAAAGCACAACAAGAGGCGCTCGTGAACGACGCGCTGACGATCGAAGGGAACTGACCCATGAGCATTGAAGTTCGGGTGCCCACCCTGGGCGAAAGCGTGACCGAAGCGACCGTGGCGACCTGGTTCAAGAAGCCGGGCGACGCCGTGGAGGCCGACGAGATGCTCTGCGAGCTGGAAACCGACAAGGTGACCGTGGAAGTGCCCGCGCCGGCCTCCGGTGTGCTCGGCGAGATCATCGCGGCGGAAGGCGAGACGGTGGGTGTGGATGCCCTGCTCGCCACTCTGGGTGAAGGCGAGGGCGCTGCGCCCGCGGCTGCCACCAAGGCCAAGGCCGAGGCGTCCGACGCGGGCGGCGAGGGCCCGAAGGTCGACGTGATGGTGCCCGCGCTGGGCGAAAGCGTCACCGAGGCGACGGTGTCGACCTGGTTCAAGAAAACCGGCGAGACCGTGGCCGCGGACGAGATGCTGTGTGAACTTGAAACCGACAAGGTTTCGGTTGAAGTGCCCGCCCCGGTGGGTGGTGTGCTGAGCGAAATCCTGTTCGACGAGGGTGCCACGGTGGAAGCCGGTGGCAAGCTCGCTGTGATCGACCAGGGGGCCTCCGCAGGCGCCGTGGCACCGGCCGCCAAAGCTGAACCCGCCCCTGCGGCGTCGGCGCCGTCCGCCGGCAAGGATATCGAACATGCGCCCTCGGCCAAGAAGGCGATGGCGGAAGCCGGTCTTGCGCCCGATCAGGTTGCTGGCAGTGGCCGCGACGGGCGGATCATGAAAGACGATGTGCAGAAAGCCGTGGCCGCCGCCGCGTCGACACCGAGCGCCAAGCCCGCGCCGGCCGCCGCGCCGCGCGCCCCGGTGCCGGCAGAGGATGCCGCGCGCGAGGAGCGGGTGAAGATGACCCGCCTGCGCCAGACCATCGCCCGCCGCCTCAAGGACGCGCAGAACACCGCCGCGATCCTGACCACCTACAACGAGGTGGACATGAAGGCGGTGATGGACCTGCGCAACGAGTACAAGGCCGAGTTCGAAAAGAAGCACGGCGTGCGCCTCGGCTTCATGTCGTTCTTCACCAAGGCCTGCTGCCATGCGCTGAAGGAAGTGCCGGAGGTGAACGCCGAGATCGACGGCGACAGCATCCTCTACAAGAACTTCGTGCACATGGGCGTGGCCGCGGGCACGCCGCAGGGCCTCGTTGTGCCAGTCATCCGCGACGCGGACTCGATGAGCTTTGCCGCGATAGAGAAGGCGATAGCCGAGAAGGGCCGGCGCGCGCGCGACGGCAAGCTCACAATGGAAGAGATGCAGGGCGGCACCTTCACCATCTCGAACGGCGGCGTCTATGGCTCGCTGATGTCGAGCCCGATCCTGAACCCGCCGCAGTCGGGCATCCTCGGCATGCACAAGATCCAGGACCGCCCGGTCGTGGTGAACGGCGAGATCGTGATCCGGCCGATGATGTACCTGGCGCTGTCCTACGATCACCGGATCGTCGACGGCAAGGGCGCGGTGACCTTCCTCGTTCGCGTGAAAGAGGCGCTGGAAGATCCGCGCCGGCTGCTTATGGACCTGTGACAAGATGAGCGACGACGAAAAACAAACCGACACGGGTTTCCGCTCGTGGATGCCGAACCGGCGCACCAAGCTCAGGATCTGGGCGATCCGTTCGCTGATCGTGATCGTGGCGGCCTACATCTTCGTGTCACTCGGCGTGGCAAGTTGGCTGATCTGGGTGGCCTGGGCCTATGTCGCGCTCACGCTCGGCCTCGCGTTCTGGCTGACGAAAGGGCAGGACTGAGCCATGTCCGGCCTGATGAACCATTTTTCGGATGGAGCGCCGCTCTATGGGTTCGTCGGGCTGGCCGTGCTTGTGCTGCTCTACGTCAGCGCCGACAGCTTCCTGCTGAAGGCGTCGGTCGGCAACGCCTGGACGGTGGGCGCGCGCGACGTGCCGCCGGAGATCTCGCCCGCCGCCGGGCGCGCGCACCGGGCGTTGTGGAACCTGCTCGAAACCGCGCCGGCATTTCTTGCGCTGGCTGTCGCGGCCGCCGTGTACGAGCGCGCGAACGCATGGATTGCCTCGGGCGTGGGCCTCTACCTCGCCGGCCGTCTGGCCTACCTGCCGGCCTACCTGTCCGGCGTGCCGTGGCTGCGCACGATGTTCTGGCAGGCGGCGACGCTCGGCATCGCGGCGATGCTGGTTGGTGTTCTTGTGTCATGATGCGGCGCATGGCAATCAACGGCGGCAACCCGAATCCCGGAATTGCGTCATAAGTAATAGATAACAAAGGCTTTCCTTGATGCGTTCTCTCACTCTTCCCGCTCTCGCTGCGGTTCTCACACTGGCCGCTTGTGCCAGCGAAATCAGCACCCCGCCGGTCGCCTACACGGCGACGAAGACCCTCAACGAACGCAGCACCACGACCCTGACCGCCCGGGCCTTCGCCCGGGTCGACGGCAAGCGGCAGGAGCTGACCGGTGTGCTCTGCACCTTCCAGGGCGACGGGTTCAAGTCGAGCTTCACCACGCCGGCCGTGCTGATCGCACCCAACATGCAGACCCGCACGCCGGTGGCGTCGGTGACCTGCAGCTACAACGACCAATCGAAAACGAAAACGCTGACGCCCTATAACAAGACGCTGGCCGACATCAATTCGGGCGCCATGTCGATCGGTTACGGCGCCGGGCTTGTCGGCGTTCTTGTCGGTGGTGCGGTGGCCGCGGTGCAATCCTCGAACCGCGACACGTCTCAGGACGTCTATGCCTACCCGGACGCGGTCGTGGAGTTCTGACAAAGGATGACCGGGCGCGCCGGCATCGCGGGCGCGTCCTCCAAAACCAAGGAGTGCCTCATGGCAGAGTATGATGTGATCGTGATCGGCGGCGGCCCGGGGGGCTACGTTTGCGCCATCCGGTGCGCCCAACTCGGGCTCAAAACCGCCTGCGTCGAGGGCCGCGAAACCCTCGGGGGCACTTGCCTCAACGTGGGGTGCATTCCCTCGAAGGCGCTCCTGCACGCCTCGCACCAGTTGCACGAAGCCGAACACAACTTTGCCAAGATGGGCCTCAAGGGCAAGGCGCCGTCGGTCGACTGGAAGCAGATGCAGGCCTACAAGGACGACGTGATCGGCCAGAACACCAAGGGCATCGAGTTCCTGTTCAAGAAGAACAAGGTCGACTGGATCAAGGGCTGGGCCTCGGTGCCGAGCGCTGGCCAGGTGATCGTGGGAGAAGAAACGCATACGGCAAAACACATCGTCGTCGCCACCGGGTCGGAGGCGTCGAGCCTGCCCGGCGTCGAGATCGACGAGAAGGTGGTGGTCACTTCCACCGGCGCGCTGAGCCTGCCGAAGGTGCCGAAGAAGATGGTGGTGATTGGCGCCGGCGTGATCGGGCTGGAGATGGGTTCGGTCTATGCCCGGCTTGGCACGGAAGTGACGGTGGTGGAGTACCTCGACCACGTGACGCCGGGCATGGACGGCGAGATCCAGAAGACCTTCCAGCGCACCCTCAAGAAGCAGGGCTTCGAATTCGTCCTCGGCGCCGCCGTGGACAAGGTCGACGCGAAAAAGACCAAGGCCACAGTGCATTACAAGCTGCGCAAGGACGATAGCGCGCATACGCTCGAGGCCGATGTCGTGCTCGTGGCGACCGGCCGCAAACCCTATACCGATGGGCTCGGCCTCGACGCCGCGGGCGTGAAGATGACCGAGCGCGGCCAGGTGGCCACCGATCACGGCAAGACCTCCGTGGACGGGATCTGGGCGATCGGCGACGTGACCGAGGGGCCGATGCTCGCGCACAAGGCCGAGGACGAGGGCATGGCCGTGGCCGAGCGCATCGCCGGCCAGGCCGGGCACGTGAACTACGACGTGATCCCGGGCGTGATCTATACCGCGCCGGAGGTGGCGAGCGTCGGCAAGACCGAGGAAGAGCTGAAAGAGGCGGGCCGGGCTTACAAGGTCGGCAAGTTCTCCTTCATGGGCAACGGCCGGGCCAAGGCGATGCACCAGGGCGAGGGCTTCGTGAAGATCCTTGCCGACAAGGAGACTGACAGGATCCTCGGTGTGCACATCCTCGGGCCTTCTGCCGGCGAATTGATCCACGAGGCCTGCGTGGCGATGGAATTCGGTGCCGCGGCGGAAGACCTCGCGCGCACCTGCCACGCCCACCCGACGCTCTCGGAAGCGGTACGCGAGGCGGCGCTGGCTTGCGGCGACGGGCCGATCCACAGCTGAAGGCAAAGGCCGGGGTCGCCCCCGGCCTTCCTGTCGACAACGTTGGGGCGCGGTGGCAGGACATCGCCCGCACGTCCCTCCGTTCTGACCTTGGTTCTACGGGGAAGCGGTGTGGTTCCGTCGCTTTTTCGGCGGATCAGCTTGCGAGCATCTTCAGGCCCTGCGTCACGTCGGTGCGTACCGCCAGGCGCAGTCCCGGCTCGTCGCCCGCCGCGAGGGCCGCGAGGATCATCCGATGGTGTTTCTGCAGGTCGGTTCGGGTGCGCGCCATGTAGAGGGCGCGCATCGTTGGTCCGAGCTGAAGCCAGACCGTCTCGATCAGGGCCAGCATCGCCGGGGCCTGGGCGCGCAGATAGATCGTGCGGTGGAACTCGAGATTGGTGCGGATGTAGCCGGCGATGTCGTTCTTGGCGACATGCTCGGCAATCCGGCCGTTGATCGTGCGCAACCGTTCGATCAGCGCCATGTGGGCGCGGGGCAGGGCGCGCGCCGCCAGCTCCGGTTCCAGCAGGGCCCGCAAGGCAGCCAGTTCCTCGATCCGCTCCGGGCCGAGATTTGGCGTCGACACCCGGCCCGAGGATGACAGCGTCAACGCCCCTTCCGCGGCAAGCCGCCGGACAGCTTCGCGCGCCGGAGTCATCGAGACGCCGAATTCTTTGCCGATGCCACGAATGGTGAGCGGCACACCGGGATCGAGTTCGCCATACATGATGCGGCTGCGCAGGTTGCGATAGACCCGCTCGTGCGCCGCGAGTCCGGCTTCGGTGCTGGTCTGGCTGGGCGGTGCCTGGGTCGTGTCCGGGGTCAGCATGGGGTGAATGTGATCACAAAACCGCGGCCCGTCAATCTTTGAAGCGATAGCGGTGCAGGCTCTGGGCATTGTCGCGCAGCCAGCGGCGCGGGTGCCCGTAGCCGGGCATCAGCCGCTCGACCTGGGCCCAGAACGCGGGTGAGTGGTTCATCTCGGCCAAATGCGCCACCTCGTGGGCGACAACGTAGTCGAGCACCTCGGGTGGCGCCATGATGAGGCGCCACGAAAACATGAGATCGCCCTTCGCATTGCACGACCCCCAGCGTGAGCGGGTATCGCGGATCGTGATCCGCCCGTGGGGACGGCCGAGAGCGGCGGTGTGGTGTTCGCACGCGTCGATCAGAACCCGGCGCGCATGGTGCTTCAGGAATGCGGCGAGGCGGACAGGGGTGCGGTCGGGATCTTTCCGGGGCACCTCGATGCGGTTCTCGTGCAAGCGCACCGACCGGCCCGGTGCGGCAAAGATCGGCAAAGACACGCCGCGGAACGGAAGCTGCGTTCCAGGCATCGGGCGGAGCTCTCCCGGATGCTCGGCGATCTGCCGCCGGATCCAGGCGGCCTTTTCCTCGGCGAAGGCCAAGGCGACCCGCCGCGGTACGCCGCGGGGAAGTGTGAGCGTCACTCGCCCGTCAAGCCGCGAGACCCGCAGGGAAAGCCGCCGCGCCCGCGCCGACGGCTTCAGCGTCAGCTCGATCGGCGGGTTGCCGTTCAAACGTACCTGTTCGCCCATGTTTCCTAACCGTTTGCCCTTGAAGCCGTTCAAGCCCAGCCGCTCTTCCACCGCATTCGCAAAAGCCTTTGACAGCCCTGCATGACTGTGGCAAGTGCCCCAAATCTCGCAGAACGATGTGACGACGGAAAGGGGTTTTCCATGCCCAAGGAAGAATGGGGCACCAAGCGCGTCTGCCCGGAAACCGGCAAGCGGTTCTATGACCTCAATGCCGACCCGATCGTGAGCCCGTACACCGGCAAGGTGATCGAGCTCGATACCGGGAAGACGTCGCGCACGATGGTGGCCGACAAGGCGGACAAGGCGACCGAGGCGAAGAAGAAGGCCGAGGATAATCTGATCGATGCCGACGATATCGTCGAAGACGATGACGCCGATGTGGATCTCGAAGATGATGTTCTCGACGACGACGAAGATGATGATGTCTCGCTCGACGAGATTGCCGACGTGGCGGCGCCGGAAGACGACTGACGGCGCGATCTCATGATTGCACGGGGCCGGGGCAACGATGCCGCCGGCCCTTTTCGTTGCGGAACGGTGCGGGCGTCAGGACAAGCCGAGCTTGGCCCCGAGACGGCGCAGCCGCGACCGGAGCAGAGTGCGCCAGACCTGCCAGGTGATCTTGACGATCTTGTGCAGCGGAAACTCCCCCCGAAATGTGGCCACCACAGCATCCGGCCCGAGCTTGCCGATGCGCCGGACGGCCGCATCCCAATCCTTCGGGCCATACCGCGCGATACGGGTGTTCATCTGGAATCCCCACTTGTAGTCGCGTTTCAGGCGCCGCCGGCACTGGCGCTCGTAGGCCATGAGCGGTGCATGTCGCCCGGTCTTCACCGCCTCTCCCAACTGTGCGCCCAGCACCTTCCCGAGATCGATGCAGATCCGGATGCCTTCGCCCAGGGCCGGCGTCGCGAACCCTGCCGAGTCGCCCACCCGGATCACGTTGCCGAAAACCAGCCGGTCGTCGTAGGGAACCGAGGGCAGGATGCCGCTGTGGACGATCGGGTCGCCCGCCAGCTTGAGCCCGAGACGATCGAGAAAGGCGGTGTCGCGGACGACCGTGTCGAGGAGCTCCTTCGGCGACTCGTCGGTATCGGGCTGGATTACACCGACCCCGATGCGCAACGTGCCCCGCGCCGTGCCGAACGACCAGCCATAGCCCGACGGCACCTTGCTGCCGAGAAAGATGACACCGCGGTTGGGGTCGTTTTCGCCGATGGGGTATTCATACTCGGTGCCAATGCCGAGCCGCTCAGGCTTGTTGGCGAGGCCCAAGGCGGTCAACACAGCGAAATGCCAGCCCGAGGCATCGACGATGTAGCGGGAGACGATCCTCCGCTCCGCCCCGTCGCGCAGCCGGATGTCGCTTTCGTAACGACCATCTGCGAGCGCGCGGGTGGTGATGAACTTGCTCGCCAGCAGCAGTTCGCGATCCTTCTTGTCGGATTGGCGAGCGAGCCAGCGATAAACCTCGGGTGTGTCGAGAACCACGGGTGCTGCCTGGTCGAGCGGCAGGTAACCATGCGCGTCGTCGGCAAAAATCTCGTTCTTGGTCAACCGGTTGAACATCCCGTTGGGAATGCCGATCCGTTTGATATCGGATAGCCAGCTGCCGCCGGAGGTGCGCACCGGCAGTCCGATTTCCTTGTCCTGGTGAACGATCACGGTCCTGACGTCATCGGGAAGGGCCGAAGCCACGGACAATCCCGCCGGCCCGGCGCCGACGATCAGCACTTCACAGGTTTGGTCCGCCTCACCCATATTCGAACTGCCTCCCGTCGCCCAAGACCCGGTGTCCTCGACCCACTGCGCGCCACACGCTAGGCGGGTAGCTCCGGCGTGTCCATTCCCGCCCGGTCGCCGGGAGTGAAATCGCGCCCGCGCCCGGGATTTTTCCCTTGCACAACCCACGCCGCTCGCCTACATACGCGCGGGCAGACGGCACAGCCGTCCCCGGATGGGGCCTTAGCTCAGTTGGGAGAGCGCTTGCATGGCATGCAAGAGGTCAGGGGTTCGACTCCCCTAGGCTCCACCAAAACCTTTCCTCGGTGCCGGCGTGTTGTGAATGGGTTGCTCGACAAGGTAGCCGGTTCCGTCTTCGGCGTTTTCTCATCAGTTCACATGGGGTCCAGTGTCGCCATCTTGTCACCCGGTTGGGCAGAGGGGGCTGTTTGGGAGTTCGAAAACGGATGCATGCGGCTGTTCGTTGAGAGCACGGGTATGCCCATCTTGGGAGGCCCAAGGAAATGGTTGTTGGTCCGTCGCGCCAGCGGTTCTGCCAATTGCCGAACGGTGTGGCGCCCAGAGACATCGAAAGCGTTGGGTCGGGCAGCGGCTCATGCTGAATGACGGGCGCATCGGAATAGACATCAACGCCGCTCAAGGCACCATTCGCCATCGCCCGACCCGTCTATCGCATCCACTCATGGGGCGTGAAAGCGTTCAATGCTGGATGAGCTGCCGGACGCCTCATATTGCGTTGGACCGTCCGATTTCGAGGGCGGCGCGCCTCGTGCGAGCCAAGGCCGCAAGTTCTTCCCAATTGTGCATCAAACCGGGCCGCTCGAGGCGCACCCGGGCATCGGCAACATCCAGTTCAACATACCGGCGGCCGCACAACGGGAGCCGTGACTGGGGTGGTCCGAGGATGGACTGAAATCGCGTGACGAAAACAATTGGTGGGCCGCCACGGAAGCCGCCCTCCGGCCTGCAGACCGTTGGGGCTCCCCTCTGCGACTCGAGCAATCGCCGTACCGCCGCGGCGGACTTTTCTTGCGTGACGACGAATTCGTCAGCACGCGCTGTGCGATAGAACCCCGAGCCGTCGGCTTGCGATCTCGACCGTGTATCGCCCGACAGATACTTCGGCACGTCATCGGTGAAGAGTTCGGCGGCTGCCCCGGCAAGCCTTTCCTCCCATGACATCCAGCTTTCCCCATCACCTGGCGGAACTGCGCGTTGAGCGACAATCGGGCCGCGATCGATTTCGCGTTCGAGGACATGCACCGTGAGTCCGCCATAGCGATCTGCTGAATTCTCCCACAGCATGGCCTGACGTGGTGCCGGGCCCCGCATTGCCGGCAGAAGCGCGGGGTGCAAATTGAGCGCGCGGCTGCCGAAGCGTTCAAGAAGCTCCTCCGGCACGATCTGAAATGTCAAAACTGTGAACAGCGCATCAGCGCCTTCGGAGACCGCAGGGAGTTGCTCGAACGGTGGGCGAAGGATCCGGATTGGAACCCCAAGCGCCGAAAACCGCAATAGCGCTCCGCCTTTTGGCCCGGATTCACGCGCCCAGATCTCCCGGATCTCGCGACCGGACGCCATCCAAGCCCGTAGCACCGCAAAACTGACGAGACCCGGCGCGGTGATAAAGATCGGAGACACCATCGTGCCCGAGCCTCCAAAGGAACGTCTGGCGGCAGTCAAACACGTGCCCAGGTCGGCGACAATGGTTTGGGCATGTGAAGTTGGCGCAGATGCGGGGCACGGATTGTTTGGGTCTCGCCTCGGGCCCGGATTGTGCGCCTGATCCGTGGGAGACGGGTTTCCGGCTTGCCGGTTCCCCTAAAGGCGGGCACTTCCGCTTTCCGCCTGTCGTGACCCTATGCGCTGGCTGCCGGCCCGGCCACAGCGGGAATCGCTCCAGCAGAGCCTTGCATGACCGGACCGGCGCGCCGGTCGAGCAGCGTCGCGGGGCGGAGCCTGTTTGCGGCCGGGGATTGATGCGCCTCAATGCAGACTCGGGCATTTGGGTTTAAGAACAAAGGGCAAGGCGGAAGCGGTGTTCACGGTATCTGGATAACGCGGGCTGAGAACACAGCGGCCGCGGGAAGGTTTGGGACCGGCGATGGCGTCTCGGATCAGTATCGATAGTCGGGTGGCGGCATCTGTCGACAGAACTCCCGCGTACGTCTTCGACGAAGCCCTCGTTTCGGCCGATGCATCCCAGGCACGCGATGCATTGGCCGCCAGCGGGGCGCATCTCCTGTTTGCGATGAAATCCTGCGCTTTTCCGCCGGTGCTTTCGTGCCTGTCGGGCTGCGTCGACGGGTTTCATGCCAGTTCGCTGTTCGAAGCGAGGCTTGCGCGCCAAGTGCTTGGAAAGGCGGGGAAAGTCCATGTTACTTCGCCGTCTCTGCCGCCGGGTGAGGTCGACGATCTTTGCACCCTGTCGGACATGATCAGCTGCAATTCACTGACGCAGTGGAGCAGGCTGCGGACCTGCCGACGAGGCCGAGCGCGCCTCGGCTTGCGATTAAACCCGGGCATGTCCTACGTGCCGGATGAACGCTACGATCCCTGCCGGCGCAATTCCAAACTGGGCGTGCCGTTGGAAGACCTGCGCAGGGTGCTGGCGGACGACCCGGCGCGGCTCGCCGGACTCGCGGGCCTGCTGATCCACTCGAACTCCGAGTCGGAGGATTTCCGCGAGTTGCGCGCCATCGTGACCCGGCTCGATCAGGCCCTGCCGACGCTTCTCGAGCAGATCGACTGGCTTAACCTCGGCGGCGGGTACATGTTCCATGACGGGATCGACTACACCGCTCTGAACGAGGCGGTCGCGTTGATGCGCGAGAGATACGGCCTTGCCGTCTATATGGAGCCGGGCACCTCGATCATCCGGCGCGCCGGACGGCTGGTGGCGTCGGTTGTCGACGTGTTTGTGAGCGGCGGCCAACAGATCGCGGTGCTGGATGCGAGCCTGAACCACCTGCCGGAATGCTTCGAGTTCCAGTTCGAACCCGATGCGGAGGGCGACAGCGTCTACAGCGGACATCGCTACATCCTGGCCGGGGCGACCTGCCTCGCCGGCGACGTATTCGGCGACTACGAGTTCGCCGCACCGCTCGAGCCGGGCGCACGCGTGGTGTTCGAAAACGTCGGCGCCTACAGCATGGTCAAGGCCCATATGTTCAACGGCGTCAATCTGCCTTCGGTGTTCTGGCAGCCTGCCGACGGTCCGTGCCGGCGGGTGAAGAGCTATACCTACGCGCATTTCCTCGAACGGTGCGGGGGGGAGGGGGACTATGAAGATCTTTGAAACCGAACTGACCATTCCCGCGATCTGCCACGCCGACGATCCGTTGCAGGCGGCCCGCGCCCACGTCGCTGATGCCCTCGGGCCGGGGCGTGAACCCATCCGCTTCGTCGTCTCCGCCTCGAACGAGGAGGCCTGTGATTGCGAAGTCGGGCTGATCGACGGGGCGACCGAGGCGGAGCGCGCGCAACTCGGCTCGATCTTCGCGTTTCACAGGCGCGGGGCCGAGAACACGGCGCAGTTCAACGTGGCCTTCCTCGTGCCGACCGGCATCGGGTGCAGCATCGGCGGCCATGCGGGCGACGCGACCCCTGTCGTGCGCGCCATCGCACAGCTCTGCGACCACGTGATCCTGCACCCCAACGTGGTGAACGCCTCCGACGTGAACGAGATGCCCAACAACGCGCTTTACGTGGAGGGCAGCGTACTCGCCCGCGTGCTTATGGGCACGGCGGGGCTACAGAAGGTGCGCGCCAACCGAGTTCTGACGCTCATGGACAACCATCCCGACCCGGAACTCAGGGCCGAGACGATCAACACCGTCAACGCGGCACGCGCGGCCTATGGGCTGAGCGTGACGGATGCGGTGCTGCTGGAGCCGCCGATCGCGTTGGGTGCAACCTACACGGCCTCCGGCCGGGCGTCCGGGACCGTCGACAGAATGGATCACCTGCTTGAGGTATTGCGCGCGCGCGCCGGCAGCTACGATGCTGTCGCGCTGGCAACGATCATTGCAGTGTCGCCGGAACTTGAAGCGGCGTATTTCGCGAGCCACGGTGAGATCATCAACCCGTGGGGTGGCGCCGAGGCGATCTTCACCCATGCGCTGTCGGGCCTGTTCAATGTGCCGACCGCACATGCCCCGATCAGCGAGTCCAAGGAAGCCGCCCGCATCGACCTCGGCATCGTTGATCCCCGGATGGCGGCGGAGGCGATCTCGACAACCTTCTTCCAATGCGTGCTTAAGGGGCTGAGAAACAGCCCGCGGATTGTCGAATATGACGGCAACGGCTGGCCGGAAGGCGCAATCACCGCCGAAGACCTGTCGTGCCTGGTGATCCCCGACAAATGCGTGGGGCTGCCGACGTTGGCGGCGCTCAAACAGGGTCTTCCGGTGATCGCGGTGCGCGAGAACCGGAACATCGTCGACAATGACCTGACCAAACTGCCCTGGGCGCCGGGGCAATTCCACTGCGTCGACAACTATTGGGAAGCCGTGGGCGTGCTCGGCGCTTTGAAAGCGGGGATCGACCCGCAGACGATGCGACGACCGATTGATCTGGTGCCCACCGAGGTCTACGGCCGAGGTGGCGGCGCGGTCGGGCAACGGTGGTGAAAGGTGGGTTCAGATGCGACGGCCCTTGAAACCCCAACACGGATCGCCGGACCATTTCGGCGCCCTGCGCCAAACGACCGCCGCAGCGGAGGCCGCCGCCCATTTGGCGGGCCGCGTTGCAGGACACCCGGAGGATGCGCAGGGGAGCGCCGGCAACCCTCCTCCTGCTACCCCGGCCATTCCGGTGGACTACGCCCACACCTGCATGAACCACTTCGTCGTGCTCGACCTGCGCAAGACCGGGCCGATCGCCGCGGAAACCCTTGCGGCACTGGCCCGCGTGCTTTGTTCCAGCCCGCTGTGCGACGACCTGCTCGTTTTGCAGCCCGTGACAAACGCTGATGTGGGATTGCGCATTTTCGGCGGCGATGGCCTCGAGGCCGACTTCTGCGGCAACGGCCTGCTCTACACGGCGTCCAAGATCGGCGATGAGACAGGGCGTGACGCCGTGACCATCGAGACGCCGGCGGGTGTGCGCCGGGCCAGCCGCTTGGGCGACCAATGGCAGGCAGAACTCGGCGACGCCGTGCGCCTCGATCTGGACTCGGAGCTGTCGGGCGATCTGCCCGTACTCGGCCTGATGCGGGCGGGCGAACCTCACCTGGTGCTCGACCGGCCCGAGGCGCTCCCCGGCTTCAATGTCGACCGCGCTCGCCTCGAAGGCTTCTGCCGGCCGCTTCAGGGCCTTACCGACATCCCCGGCGGCATTAATGTGACCATCGTGTTCCAGAAACAGAACGACAGCGTGCTGATCCGCACTTTCGAGCGCGGTGTCGGGCGGCACACCTTCTCCTGCGGCACCGGTGCGATCGCTTCGATCGCTGCGGTCTACGGCACGCCCGACCGCGCCCGAAAGTTTCACGTCTGTTCGCCGGGGGGGATGCACAGCGTCACCTTCGACGGCGAAGGCTGGCTGCTTTCCGCGCGGCCAGTTCGCATCGGCTCCGGGGTGCTTGTCGAGGGCCAACTCTGCCTGCCGCTGAAGCAGCTGCAGCATTATTGCGCCGAAACGGCGCCCAATCCCGCGAGGTAAACCACAGGTGCCAAGATGATCAGTCCGGAAGCATTCGGCGATAACCGTGATCAGGCACTGCAAATCCTGCGGCACGTCGGCACGGAGCTCACCGCGCTGCTCGGCGTCGAGACGCGGTTTGAGCTGGTCAGCGCAGTCGACGATGCGCTCATGGCTCGCATGGAAGAGATCGAGGAGGAGATCTTCCGCATCGAGGACAATGTCTACAGCGAGAGCGACCTCATGGAGTGCCTCGAAACGGAAGACGCGATGCTGCTGGTGCTGACCATCGGTGGAAAGGTGGAGGGCTACCTGTTCGGCTATGCCGACGAACCCGACGACCCGGTTGTGGAGGGGAGCGACTACTTCGTCGATTCGGGCGTCATCTCGCTGGCCTACGAGGCGCAGGGCATCGGCAGCCGGATTTCGCTGCCCGTACTCTTCGTGATCTACCTTCTGGGCTACAAGACGGCGGGCCTCCTCACCGAGGAACAGGACAAGACCGGGCGCAGGCTGGCCGATTTCTATCGCAGACTGGGTTTCGTCGATGCGCCAGTGAACCGGGCGGGGGATGTTGGGATCGGGTTCACGTTCGAGCTGTCACCGAAGGCGCTGAAACGGGCGGCGGATCAGCTGCCGAACGCGGACTACCTGGTGGAGGTCCTGGATGATTGATCAGGTGCGATACGGCCCCCATGCCAGGTGCCTGCACGCGCGCATGGTCACGGACAAAGCAACGGGAGGTCTCGGACGACCATGACCCGGCCTGCTCCCGCCGCTTGCCCAGATCTTCTGACCGCCCAGGTCGTGCCTGCCGCGGACGGCATCGAGCTTGTAGGCGATCTTTTCGTTCCGGCCGGCGCGCCGCCGTTTCCGGCTGTGCTTCAGATCACGCCCCATAATGCGAGGTCCCTCGCCGGATTGGGGCGTATCTATGCCTTGCGCGGATTTCTGTTCCTGGCGCTGGATTGCCGTGGGCGTTACCGCTCGTCGGGCGATTGGGAGCCGCGCGCGCAGGATCAGGCGGATGGCCATGCGGCCATTGCCTGGCTGGCCGCGCATCCTTTGTGCAACGGGCGCGTCGGCTCGCGGGGACACGCCTATAGTGGCTACAACCAGTTGCTCGCGGCGATCGACGCGCCAGGCGCACTGCAGGCGATGGTCGTTGCGATGGCGCCGGGGGATCCGTTCGAGAGCGTCCCGTTTCTCGGCGGCGCCTACGATATCCGCGATCTCGTGCGGCTCCTGGAAACAACCGGGCGTACCGGCCCCGATCGGGGTTTGGAAGAAGACTTCGGCATCGGGCGTTTCGGCGCCGACAGCCCTTGGGTCAATCCCTATAGCGACGATCCGGTTTCGCCGCCTGAGGAGGACACGGACGAGAATTGGCCGGTATTGGAGGCCCTGCGTACGTCCCGGCCGTTCTCGGAGATCGACCGGCGTCTCGGTCTGTTCCAGCCGCAATTCCGCACCTGGATCAGCCACTGGCGTCTCGATGATTATTGGCGCGCGCGCTCGGTCGGTGACCGCATCGACCGCATTGCCGCGCCCACCCTGTTCATCTCCGGCTGGTGGGACGCGGGCAGCCGTGGCGCAACCGCGTTCTTCAAGAGCCTGCGCGAGGCCGGACGGGACAAGCTGCGCCTGCTCATAGGGCCCTGGGACCATGCGCTTGAGGCGCCGAATGGCCGCGACCTGCCCGAGGCTGATGCGAGCGCCATCGAGCGCGCGGCCAGACGAGACGAGTTGAACGACGAATTCGCCTGGTTCGACACCTACCTGCGCGATCTTCCCGCCGGCCCGGCGACATCGGCCCGGGCGACGGTGTTCGTCACCGGTGTGAACCGCTGGCTTGATTTCGGCGACTGGCCGCCACGCGGGACACGGGAAACGGCCTTCTACCTGCACGGCAAGGGTGCGCTTCGAAGAGAAGCGCCCGTCACCGAACAGGGCTCAAGCGTGTATTCGTTCGATCCGTCCGATCCGACGCCCTTCGCTCCACAGTGCTATCGTGGGCAGCCCGGCCCGTTTGAGACTGCGTCGCTTGCCGGTGCGCGCGACGATATTCTCGTCTTCGAGGCGCCCCCGCGTGACCGGCCACTTGCGCTTGTTGGTGAAGTCTCGGCCGTGCTCCATGCGGAAGCCGACGTGCCCGATTTCGATCTCTGTGTGAAGCTCGCCGACCGCTACCCCGATGGACGCGCCATCTGGCTGTGCGATGGCGTACTCCGCGCGCGGTTCCGCGATGGCTGGGCGCGGCCGGCTCCGATCACGCCCGGCCGGGTTCATGGCTATAAGGTCGATCTCGGGCACGTGGCGCATTTGATCCGCCCCGGCCACGCGGTTCGGCTCGAAATCGCCTCCGGTGCGCTTGGGCGCATCGACGTCAATCCCAACACCGGCGGGGACCCTGCAACCGATACCGACAGGCGGCCTGCGACTATCCGGCTGCATCATGCGCTTGCCTGCCCCTCGCGTGCGCTGCTCCCGGTCTGTGACGATCCACGTTTGGCGGGGGAGGCGGTGCCATGACGGCAAATGGCAGCCTCTGGCCAGACCTGCAGGAGCGCGCGCTTCTTGGCCGGTTCTACCTGGCCCAGAGCGTCAGCGAGATCCTCAACGTCATCTTCCCGTTTCGTTTCGTCTACCTCTTCCTGGTGATGGAGCGGCCCGAATGGGCCGTGATTCCCCTGATCGTCGAGATGGCGACCGTGCTGGTCATGGAGATTCCAACGGGTGTCGTGGCGGATCGCTGGGGCCGCAAGATCTCAGTCATCAGCGGCGGTTTGATTTCCGCCCTCGGCTGGGGCCTGATCCCGCTCGCGGTTTCGGCCAGCGGGAGTGATCAACTGCTTTTGGTCAGCCTGTGCTTTTTCCTCAGCGGCTTTGGCCAAACGCTGGTCTCCGGCGCCGAACAGGCCTGGGTCGTCGACAACCTCGCCAGTGCGGGCCGGGCCGATCTCGTCGACCGCTATTTCGCGCGTATGCGTTCCTTTGCGTCGCTCGGCGGGGTCATGGCCGGCAGCCTTGCACTACTCATCCTGTTTGGCACCGAGGTGACGCGTGGCGTTTTGGACTGGCTCTGGTATCTGGCCGCGCTGGGGCTAATCATGGCGATCACCCTTGCCGCGACCATCCCCGAAAAACGCCCGCCGCCTTCGGCCGGAGAACCACCGACGCCGGGACTCTGGCAGCAGACGCTGGCGGGTTTCCGCACCATCGGCCGACATCAACCGCTCCTGATGCTGGCCATCGCCATCGTGATCGCCACGTTTTCAGGGTCGGTTGCCGACCAGGCGTTCGACATCGCGCTGGTGACGCGTGGCCTCGATGCGCGGGCGCTGGCACCGCTGGGTATTCTCGATGACCTGATCGGGATGGTCGCCCCGCTGATCGGCGTGGTCCTGGCCCGCCGGTTCGGCGCGACGCGCCTGCTGGCCGCGTTCCTCATCATACCGGCCCTCGGTGTGCTCGTCTTCTTCCTGCAGCCGGGGCTGTGGGCCGTTGTGCTGCTCTTCCTATTCCTGGTGTTCTTCGACGCCGTGTGGGATCCGGTCGCCGATGCGCATCTTCATAGCCTGATCGCTTCGTCCCAACGCGCTACGATTGGCTCGATCGTCAACCAGGTGGGCGGGGTTGCGATGGTGGCCGGAATCGGCCTCTTCGCGCTCATGCTCGGCGACAGCAGCGAGGCATTGCAGGCGGCAACGCCCGATCTGATAACGGCATTCTCCGGCGGGACCTCGACAGTTGTGGATCTGCCGACGGGGCTGTTCGGTCTGCCGATCCCGGACCTTGCCATCGTGCTGTTCGTGATGGCCGGGCTTGGCGCCGTGCCCTGCCTGCTGGCCGCACGCGCAACACCCGACGGAGACGGGTGATGAAGCTGTGTGAATCAAACCGGATCGAGACCCACGTTTCGGACGCGGACAGCCCGGAGCGCCGGCGTCTGGTGGCGCTCAAGGAAGAGATCAATGAAAAGCTCTCGCGCGACAACCCCGAGGAGTGCATGGACTGGCTTCTCGCCGAGGAGCCTTTCGACTTGCCCGATCGCGCCATCGATACTCTGCGCCGGGCGGGCCCGGCCTTGCAGCGGTTCTTCGCGGTGGCCAACGGGCTGTTTCAGCAGGACGCTGCGATCCGGCGCCGGCTGGAAAAACCAAACACGCCGCTGTACGCGCTCTTGAACCGCGCCCAACCCGACGCGCTGCCCCTGATGCCTCGCCCCGACGTGGTGTTTGACCGCAATTGGAACCCGAAGTTCGTCGAACTCGAGATTACGGTCTGCGCGCGCTACGACACCTGCGTCATGGCCGAGCAATATGGCTTGGACGGCGAGACCGGCCTGATACGCACCTACGCCAACGCTTTCAAACGCCGTTGGCCGGGGAAAACGCTGGCGTTGCTGACGGCGCCGGACCCGATGTGGTGGTATATCATCGACGAGGCTATTCCCTTTGCCGCCCGCCTGCGGCGCGAAGGCGTCGATGCAATCGTGATCGGCGGCGAGGAACTCGCCTGCCTCCATTTCGACGGCGAACGGCTTTTGCTGCGCCGGCCGGACGGCACCGACAAACAGGTCCACGTGTTCGACCGCTTCATCGACATCTACGAGATTGCCGAACTGACCCATCCCGGCATGGCGCCGCTGCTCAATGCCTACGTCGCCGGTGCCGTCCAATCGATCAACACCTGCAAGCAATTCCTCGACGAGAAGGAGTGGATGTGCCTGTTCTGGGAGCCGCACCTGCGGTCGGTCTGGAAGCGTGAACTCGGAGACGAGCACGATGCGCTTCTGCGCCAGATGGTGCCGCGCAGTTGGCGCGCCGAACCGGGGGCGGTCATCGAGTTGGCATCGGGTCGGCGGGTGCCCTTGGAAAAACTCGCTGCTTTGCCGGCCAGGCAACGCGCCTTCGTTCTGAAAGAAAGCGGCACCTCGCCGACATCTTCCGGTGCGCAATCTCTACGGGATCTCTCCGGGCTCGATGCGGTGGGGGCACAGGCCGCTCTGGACGACGCGCTTGCCAACCACGCCGTGTCCCCCTTTGTATTGCAGGAGATCGTCGCCTCGCCGCGTATCCGCTTCACCGCCCTCGACACGAGGAATGGCGACAGGCTCATTACGCAGCACGGCGCGCGTGTGAAACTAAGCGTTTTCTATGTTGATGGCACGATGACCAACATCAAGTTCATCGCCGGCAATGACGCTTTCGCGGTCAACTGGAGCGATTGCGTCGAAGGGCTGGCGCGCCACTGATACTCCCGCTGGTGCTCGGACTGCTGCGCGATGGCGCGTCTCGCGTTCCACAATGCCCTTTCGGCCCGAGACGGGCGGCCGCGATGCGGGCCATCGTTGCTGTGGCACGTATGGGCCGGTGCATCGGAACACCGGGGCGATCGTGGGTACGGCGCCGGATTTCGATCTCAACTCTGCGTGAGTTCCGGCCCGGCGGCGCGCGTAAAGCCCAGGACCACCGGCCGCCGCACCGCCGAGTTTCCGCGATACCGGCTCTCGCTGCTGGTCTCCTTCGGCAAAAGCGGGCGACGGCCTCCGGAAAGGCGCGTGCCTCATGCCGCAGCGTCACTCGAAGGGAACGCGAAATCGCGGTGGTCCACGGTACGATACGAATTGATTTGTGGCGCCAGTTGGATAGGTTGACCGCATGAACCGTCTGACCGAGGCGGAAGAAGACAGGGAGAAAACACATGAAGACCACTGCCACCCTTGCGGCCGTCCTTCTGGCGACGTCCACGCTTTCGGCCTCGGCCGAAACGCTGCGCTGGGCTCGGGCGGGTGATTCGCTCACGCTCGACCCGCACGCCCAGAACGAGGGCCCGACCCACACGCTGGCGCACCAGATCTATGAACCGCTGATCATCCGCGACATGACCGGCGCCTTCCAGGCCGCGCTGGCCACGGACTGGGCCCCGAAAGAGGGCGATCCGAACGTCTGGGTGTTCAACCTCCGTCAGGGCGTCACCTTCCACGATGGTGCCGATTTCACCGCCGAGGACGTGGTGTTCTCGATCAACCGTGCGAAGTCGGAAGATTCCGACATGAAGGAATTGCTGACCTCGATCGTCGAGGTGCGCGCGGCCGATGATTACACCGTCGAAATCGTGACCGACGGGCCGAACCCGATCCTTCCGTCCAACCTCACCAACCTGTTCATGATGGACAAGGGCTGGGCCGAGGCGAACAACGCGGTCGACGTGCAGGACGTTGAGGGCGGTGAGAAGACTTTCGCCACCACGAATACCAACGGCACCGGCGCCTACGTGCTCGTGAGCCGTGAGCCGGACGTGAAAACCGTGCTCACCGCCAACGAGAACTACTGGGGCAAGGGCGAGTTTCCGCTCGACGTGACCGAGATCGTCTACACCCCGATCCAGAACGCCGCGACCCGCGTCGCCGCGCTGCTCTCGGGCGAGGTCGACTTCATCCAGGACGTGCCGGTGCAGGACCTCGGCCGGGTGGCCGAAACCGAGGGCCTCGTGGTCAAGACCGCGCCGCAGAACCGCGTGATCTTCTTCGGCATGAACATGGGCGCGGCCGACATCGAGAACGACAACGTCGAGGGCGCCAACCCGCTCGCCGACGCGCGCGTGCGCAAGGCGATGTCGATGGCGATCAACCGCGATGCGATCCAGCAGGTCGTGATGCGCGGTCAGTCACAGCCCGCCGGCATGATCGCGCCGCCGTTCGTCAACGGCTGGACGGAAGAGATGGACAGCTCGTCGATGACCGACGTCGAGGCGGCCAAGGCGATGATGGCAGATGCCGGCTACGGCGACGGGTTCTCGATCCAGCTTGACTGCCCGAACGACCGCTACATCAACGACGAGGCAATCTGTCAGGCTGCCGTGGGCATGCTGGCCCAGATCGGCGTGACGGTGAACCTCGACGCCAAGCCGAAGGCGCAGCACTTCCCGCTCATCACCAACGACGAGACGGACTTCTACATGCTGGGCTGGGGTGTTCCGACCTACGATTCGGAATACATCTTCAACTTCCTCGTCCACACCCGTGGCGAAGACCGCGGCAGCTGGAACGGCACCGGCTTCTCGAACGCGGATGTCGACGCCAAGATCGTGAGCCTCGCCTCGGAGACCGATCTCGACGCGCGCAACGCGACGATCGGTGAGATCTGGCAGGTTGTTCAGGATGAGCAGCTCTACATCCCGATCCACCACCAGGTGCTGAACTGGGGCATGTCCGACAAGGTCGGCATCGAGGTGAGCCCGGAAGACGATCCGAAGATGAAGTTCTTCACCATGAACTGAGCCAAAGCGGCGGGCCCTCGGGCCCGCCTCCAGGCGCCGCGTCCCACGCTCTGGGCGCGGCGTCGCTCTGCTGCCGGGATGCGCCATGCTCGCCTATATCATCCGCCGTATCATCCAGTCGGTTCTGGTGCTTCTCGTCGTTGGCCTCGTTGCCTTTTCGATGTTCAGCTTCGTCGGCGATCCGGTCGACAACATGCTGGGCCAGGAGCGCACCCAGGCCGATATCGAGCGCCTGCGCGAGACCCTGGGCCTCGACCAGCCGTTTCCGGTGCAATACTGGCGGTTTCTCGAACAGGCCGCGCAGGGCAATTTCGGCCTG
>Ga0180435_10001506_pt1 | contig 24192 bp, 20 predicted proteins | sample SS_ome_3_FD_132467 | JGI IMG/M metagenome (GOLD analysis project Ga0180435, IMG submission 132467) | Hypersaline lake sediment archaeal communities from the Salton Sea, California, USA - SS_3_S_1 metaG | ecosystem: Environmental > Aquatic > Non-marine Saline and Alkaline > Hypersaline >... | reverse complement strand
CCCCTTGCTACATTTTTGCACTTTGCGGATCTTCATTGCGCACCTCCTTTTCGTAAGGGTTTTGTTGCCTTCGTTGCAACGCTACAATAAAGTATTAAACCTAAAAGTATTGAACCTATTTGAGTGTTAATGGTAGCAATTGATTTATCAAAGTCAAGAAAAAATGACCTGATTTGAATTGACAGCCCATTTCAGCAGGTTATAGGGTTTGAATCGAGACAGAAGCCTGGCAGCCTGTCGAAGAACCCTCTTTTTTGCTTAAAGTCGTGCTCCTGTAAGTTCTCCGACAGGTTCCAGGGGCCGTCGTTTACGGATTGGAAGGTGAGCGGTGAAAACGAGAAAAACGACGCATCCGACGGAAGAACATTATGAGACCATTTTGGACAGCATCGCGGATGGTGTTTTCACAGTGAATCTCGATTTTGAGATTACGTCCTTTAACAAGGCGGCGGAGCGGATTACCGGTCTTCCCAGACACAAAGCACTGGGTCGGCGATGCTGGGATGTGTTGCAGGCGAATGTCTGTAAAGACGGATGCTTTCTCAAGGAAACACTGGCCACCGAAAGACCTATTGTCAGTCGGCCGGTGTTCATAACGCGGGGTGACAAGAAACGCATACCCATTAGTTCCAGTACAACGTTGCTAAGGGACAGTGACGGTTCCGTGATCGGCGGCGTGGAGACCTTTCGAGATCTTTCGGTCGTCTATAAGTTGAAGAAGGCCATATCCAGGCGGCACACCTTTGAAGATATCGTGAGTAAGAGTGAAAAGATGCTTAGGCTGTTTTCCATACTTCCCCAAATTGCCGAAAGTAACAGTACGGTACTGATTGAAGGGGGTAGCGGAACCGGCAAAGAACTGGTGGCCCGGGCGATTCACAACAACAGCCAACAGAAACACGGGCCTTTTGTTGCGGTGAATTGCGGGGCCCTACCGGACAATCTTTGCGAGTCGGAGCTGTTCGGATACAAGGCGGGTGCGTTTACCGATGCCAAGCGAGACAAACTGGGACGGTTTGCGGTCGCCCAGAATGGCAGTATCTTTCTGGACGAGATCGGCGACATTTCATCGACGGTTCAAATGAGGCTCTTGCGGGTATTGGAGGAAAAAGTCTATGAGCCTTTGGGGTCCACCCAGTCCGTCAAGACCAATGCCAGAGTCATTGCGGCCACCCACAGAGACCTGGCGGCGCTCGTAGAGCAGGGCGGGTTTCGTGAAGATCTATATTTTAGAATCAACGTCATCAAGCTCGTTTTGCCGAAGCTTCTGGACAGAAAAGAAGATATTCCGCTTTTGGTGGAGCATTTTGTGGACCATTTCAATCATTTCAGCGGGAGAAAGATCGCTGGTGTCACTCAGGAAGCCATGGCTGCGCTGATGATGTATGACTGGCCCGGTAATGTCCGAGAACTCGAAAACGCCATAGAACATGCCTTCGTGCTTTGCCAGAAGGAGCTCATCGAACTACAGCACCTGCCGGACCATGTGATACCCAAGAACGGCTCGGTCAATGTAGCGGCGGGATTGACCCTGAAGGAGGCGGAAAAACGGACCATCGAGCAAGCGCTGGCGAGAAATCAATGGAAAAAGATGGTTACCGCCGCCGAGTTGGGAATAGACAAAAACACCCTGCGGCGAAAAATACAAAGGTTGGGGATTGTCGAATCCTGAGGAAGCGGTCGCCTTGGGGGTGTTTTTCTTTGGTTGTTTATGGTCCGGCGGCGGCGAAGGGGGAGGTAGGACAGAACCCTCGCCTTCCGCCGGACCCGTTTTGCCATATCTTTTATCCCACTCCGAGGGTCATCTTTTGTACACGTGCGCGGTTTCCAATTTCTTTAGCTCATCGTGGGTGAATGGTTCGGCGTAGACGCCCAGTTGAATGAGCGGCCGCTCTGCCGGTTCGAAAGGTACCCACTGCCCGTCTTTTTTCTCCAAGAAGGGCCAGTCCAAGAGCCCCGGCACCAACGGGATAACCCCTTTGTAGAATTCCAGCTTCCCGTCTTTAAAGTCGGCCGCCGTGAAGGTTTTCGACGCCGCAAGGACGGTAGCGGCTTCCGTGGCATGACATGCCTCGCACTTCCTGCCCTCGCTAGTGACGGAATGGGTAAAGTAAGGCACGTAGGTGATGAAGGGTTCGTTGTTTTTTCCGACCAGTGTTTGCATCGTTCCACTGGTGACCTTGCCCCTGTATTTGACCAGCAGAAGGAAGTCCTTCACCTTGGTGGTAAAGCTCTTCGGTTTGCTTTTTGTCTCCGCCAGAACGCCGAAGTGACAATTGTAACAGGCCATGGTGTTTTGGACGTGGCAGGCGTTACAGGCCAATTCGTCTTTATGGATCGTGTGGGATTTTGTGTCGGGCACAGGCGGATAGGCGTCACTATCCGCGGTATGACAGTTGGAGCAGGCCGCATCCATGGCACCGGCTTCCCTCATGCTCTGGTAGCGATGACCGTCTCCGTGGACTTCCTCTTTGCTGTGACAATCCATGCAGGTCATGAAGGCCTTGGCGTGTACTCCGGGGCATTCCACCATTTCGTCGTATTTGATGGTGGCTTTTTCCCGGGCATGGCACTTCAGGCAGGTCTTGCTGGACCGGGCTTTCTCGCTTGAATAGACAGAACCGTCTTTCGTCTGGTCCAAGTGACAGGTATTGCACCCCTCAACATGGCAGCCTTTACACCCCAGCTGGTTGTACGGTGTGCCCGTAATGGCCATGAAGCCGTCCTCGGCCTCATACCAGTACCGCATGCCTTCGCCGGTGTGATGAAGGCTGGACGTAAAACAGTCCGGCGGTTCCCCTAGGGCCGGACCCGCCCACGTAGCAAAAATCAATACCGACATGACTGATAGGATCAGATACCTTGTGTCTTTCATGATGCCCCCTTTCGTTTGGGTGTCTCAACGATATGGATAGATCGGTCTGAGTTCCGTTCCCCGGTGTTTTCGTTTTCCGGGCGCCGATAATCGGCAACATGGAAGGGCAATAAACATACCGAAACTGAGGAAAATGGGAGTGCAATATAAGTAGTTGATATGTAGACACAATTTTCTGGTTGTGATTATGGGGCCCCATGGCCGTCGGGAACAATATGCACCTTCGAGGGTGTCACCAAACTGTCGGACGTCTCGCCGTCGTAGTGCGGCGGATTGGGAGGTGCTTGAGGCCCCCGTGGTTTTCCCTTGACGGGATCGGTCGGTATCACTATGGCGAGTTTGCTCGCAAGTCTGTCCAATAAAGGGTTGCCGGCTCCGTTCGGTAGCGGGGGCCGGTCCTTCCGGGACCGAAAACAGGATCTGAGAGGGGACGCTTCGGTGAATGCTGACGATGCGCTTTCATGCCCGACAATTCAATGGGTAGGGAACATTTTGAACCGTGCGAGCTTATGCGAATGGCGGGGCAAGGTCTCCGACGCCCGGGGTTTGCTCCCTGTTCGTCCAAAACAACTAGTTGGACTAATAGAGAAATGATGTGCATGAGGTGGGGGGTCTCAAACGTGTGGCTTGAGAGCGTTATCTCCCCGCGTATGTTGACCCCAACGGTGGCGTCCAAAATCCACCGCTAAAAAAACTGAAAAGTGTATTATTGAAAGACATCCCCGGCAGTTATTGATAAATGGATCGGTGCGATCCTTCACCGGGTTATCGCCCTCACCCTGATGGGGGTGCCTTCAATTTTTTTTTGGCGGTGGATTCAGGGCGTGCCGGTCGTTTGACCAGGGTGTCCCCTGAAAAGAGTACCGGCCAGCGGTGACCGACTTTTGACGGGTCCGTTAGTGCGGGGTGTCGTATTCTCGGTTCATCTCCGCAATATAGCCGTGGTCGGCAAAGCTGAAGTAGGTATTGTCGCCGATGATCATATGTTCATGGATGGTGATATCCATCACCCGGCAGGCGTGAACCAGTCGGCGGGTGAGGCGGGTGTCCTCCTTGGATGGGCGGGGCACGCCGGAGGGGTGGTTGTGTACGAGAAACAGGGCGGCGGCGTTTCGTCTGAGGGCTTCCTTGACCACTTCTCTGGGATAGATACTGGTGGCCGTGAGGGTGCCTTCGAAGAGGGTTTCGATAGCCATGACCCGGTTTTGAGAATCCAGGAAGACGACCTTGAAGACCTCCCGGGCTTTATCCCGCAGGTCATGGTATAGGTAGTCAAACAGGGCTTTGGATGAATTCAGGGGGTCTTTTCCCACTACCTTCTTATGTAAATAGCGACTGGAAACGGCGTTGATTAGTTTGAGGCCGAACACATTTGTGGGTCCGATACCCTTGATTTCCTGCAGTTCTTCCCGGGGGGCTTCGATAACCCCGGGAAGGGTTTTGAACCGTCTTAAGGCGGCCTTGGCCGGTTCCTTACAGTCCTTGCGCGGCGTGGCCAAGGTTAACAGGAGTTCGATGACTTCGTAATCATGGAACCCGGTCAAGCCGACGGTCATGAACTTGTCTCTTAGACGGCTCCGATGCCCCTCGCCTTTATGGGCATTAGTCTTCATCGTGCTCCTGCCTCAGATCGCGACTCATCAACACGTTGAGGGCTTCTCGCGGGTTCCGGTCTTTGTAAAGGATGTAATAGACTTGTTCGGCGATTGGCATTTCCACGTCCAATTTCCGGGACAGATTGTAAACGGATTTTGTCGTTTTGACCCCTTCGGCCACCGTCCGGGTTTTCGATATGATGGCGTCCAACTTCATGCCCTTGCCCAGGCTATTGCCCACTGTCCAGTTGCGGCTCAATGTCCCTGTGCAGGTCAGGACCAAGTCGCCGATACCCGCCAATCCCATGAAGGTCTTCGACTGGGCGCCAAGTCGAACGCCCAGGCGTTGGATCTCGGCCAGTCCTCTGGTGATAAGGGCCGCCCGGGTATTGAGCCCCAACCCGAGTCCGTCTGAAATACCGGCGGCGATGGCCATCACATTCTTGACCGCTCCGCCCAGTTCCACCCCAATGATATCGTGACCCGTATAGACCCTGAAGGATGGTGTGGCAAAGGTAGACTGAACCTCGTGGGCGACCGATTTGCCCGTCGCCGCCACGGTTATGGCGGTGGGAATGCCCGCGGCCACGTCTTTGGCGAAGCTCGGTCCGGAAAGGGCGGCAATCCGCGGGTGGAGTCTGGGGGGAAGGAGCTGTTTCAAAATTCCCGTCATGGTTAGATGGGTCTGGTTTTCTATGCCCTTAGAGGCACTGATGATGATGGTTTCTTCCGTGGGATGATGGACCAGCTGGGTTGCCACGGATCGAAACACATGGGAAGGCATGACCAGCAAGAGCATGTCCTTTCCCATAGCCACCCTGTCCAGATCGTTGGAGGGGACGAGGTTTTTTGAAAGGCTGACCTTCGGCAAGAACCACTTGTTTTCCCGGCCTTCCAAGATGTCCGTGCAGACTTGCCGTTCAAAAGCCCACAGATCCACCGAGAATCCCTTCTCCGCCAACAGATTGGCCAGGGCGGTTCCCCAGGCGCCCGCACCGACAACACCAATTTTCATATCCGTTCTCCTCCCCGGGGGATGCCATCATTCGTGGACCGGTCCCGAGCCTTTATCATCTATACATCCTTTTCGGCAAGCCGGGCCGCGCTGGTCACCCCTTCTCCCGGGGCCATGGTTATCAGGCGAATTCCCTGAGTGTTGCGTCCGATGACGGAGATATCCTTGACGGGCATCCGGATTATCTTTCCCCGATCGCTCATCAGCATGACGTCGTCATCGTCGGTGACCAGCAAAATGGCTCTGACCATCCCATTTCGTTCCGTGGTTTTGATGGTGATTACACCCTTGCCACCCCGTTTTTGAACCGGGTATTCGTCGATAGCGGTGCGTTTCCCGAAACCATTCTCGGTAATAGCCAACAGCGTCTTGCTGTTGGTAAGCACTTCCATGCCGACGAGGTGATCCCCTTCGGCCAGGTTCATTCCCCGGATTCCGCGGCTCACTCTGCCCATGCTGCGGACATCGGATTCGTGGAAACGGATGGATTTGCCTAAGGCGGAGCCCAGAAACACATTCTGGGTACCGTCGGTGATCCGGGCGGCGATGAGTTCATCCCCTTCCGCCAATGTGAGGGCGATGATGCCTCCCGTCCTGGGCCGGCTGTAGGCCATGAGGTCGGTCTTTTTTACCGTCCCCCACTTGGTGGCCATCAATACCGTATTGCCCGGAGTGAATGACCTCACGGCCAGCACCGTTGCCACCCGTTCGGTTTCACCCAACGATAGCAAGTTAACGATGGCTTTACCCCTTGCCGTACGGCCGGCCTGCGGCAACTCATGGACCTTGCGCCAGTAAACCCGCCCCAGATTGGTGAAAAAAAGAAACGTATCATGGGTGGAAGCCACGAAAAGACGATCTACGAAATCTTCGTCTCTCATGGTTGCCCCCGTTTTGCCTTTTCCCCCACGACGTTGGCTGTTGTACAGCGATAAAGGGTTTCGCTTGATGTAACCGGCATGAGAAATGGTAACCACCATATCTTCTTCCGTTATCATGTCCTCTATGGTGAGTTCTTCCGTTTCTTTGACAATCTCTGTTCGGCGCTCGTCGCCATAGCGGTCCTGCAGCTCGCCGAGTTCTTCTTTAATGATACCCAGAACGAGCCGTTCACTGCCCAGGATGTCCTTGTAACGGGCAATGGCCTTGAGGATCTCTTTGTATTCTTCCTGAATCTTGTCACGTTCCAGTCCGGTGAGGCGTTGAAGGCGCATGTCCAGTATGGCCTGGGACTGGACATCGGTGAGTTCAAAATCGGACATGAGGCGTTCTTTGGCTTCCGGGGGTGTCTTGGATGAGCGAATCACGGAAATAACGGCGTCCAGGTGGTCCAGGGCCGTCTTGAGACCCTCCAAAACGTGGGCCCGTGCCTCTGCCTTTTTCAACTCGAACTGTGTTCGGCGAACGATGATCTCTTTGCGATGTTCGACGAAATGGTAGAGGAGTTGTTTGATAGTGAGCAACTTGGGTTGTCCGTATACGATGGCCAGCAAAATAATGCCGAACGTCGATTCCATTTGCGTATGGGCATACAGCTGATTCATCACCACGGAGGCCATTTGATCCTTTTTCAAGGCGACCACGACGCGCATGCCTTCGCGGTCCGACTCATCGCGTACATACTTGATGCCCTCCAGGTGTCTGTCCTTGACCAGGGCGGCGATCTTCTCAATCAATCTGGCCTTGTTGACCTGATACGGAAGTTCGGTTACCACGATACTTTCTCTGCCGGTGCGGCGGTCTTTTTCCACCATGGAGCGGGCCCGGACCCGGATAACGCCTCGTCCCGTCTTATAGGCCGACACAATCCCCCGGTTACCGTAGATAATGCCCCCGGTGGGAAAATCGGGCCCCGGCAGATAGCCCAGCAGTTGGTCTTCGCTGATGTTCGGATTGTCGATGTACGCGGTAGTGGCAGAAATGACCTCGGTCAAGTTATGGGGTGGGATGTTTGTGGCCATGCCCACAGCGATCCCTGAAGAGCCGTTGATCAGCAAGTTGGGTATCCGTGTGGGTAAGACCGACGGCTCCCACAGAGACTCGTCGTAGTTGGGCCGAAAATCGACGGTTTCTTTGTCCAGATCCTCAAGTGTTTCATGGGCCAGGCGGGCCAGCCGGACCTCGGTATATCTCATGGCCGCCGCTGAGTCTCCGTCCACCGATCCGAAGTTTCCCTGGCCGTCGACGAGCGGATACCGAAGAGAAAACCCTTGGGCCATACGCACGATCGTATCGTAAATCGCTGTGTCCCCGTGTGGATGATATTTACCAATGACATCACCTACGACTCGGGCCGATTTTTTGTAGGGCTTGTTCCAGTCGTTTTTCAGTTCGTGCATGCCGTAAAGTATCCGACGGTGGACGGGTTTGAGACCGTCGCGGACACTGGGAAGGGCACGACCGATGATAACGCTCATCGCATAGTCCAAATAGGAGCGCTTCATCTCATTTTCGATGTTGACCTCATTATATTTTTCAGATGTATTCATAGATTCCGTACTTTGCTCCTTGCACGTTATGGAATATCGGAAGGGTGGGGCTTCAAGTGCCGATATGCTGGCTTACGACGGCCAAAGGCGGGCGGCTCAAAACAAGCCCCCTGGGGAGACATGCCTGTAAGCCTTCCTTTGCCCCTTGGTGGTATGCGTCTATTGTCTTTTCCCGGAAAGAAGATGTCATTTTTCAGTACGACTTGCGGTACGACTCGCATGGACCACCTCAAACCGCCGGACAAACACCGGGCGTGGGATCCGATACGAGCAAGGCAAACCTAGAAGATTTGCGCGCCCGAGTCAAGGTTAAAGATAGGGGATGACGAACGAAGTCAACCGCCCAAAATCGAGGCATTATATATCCTTGAGTTTCATATTGGCCGGGGATTTCTCAATGGCTTCCTGGAAGGTTTCCAAGCAGTTGAACAATGGGTCCCTTTCCAGGGAGGACCGGTCCGGAGAGGTTTTCGCTCCCGTGGAATCGAGTGCCTTTACCACGTAGGCGATGGTAAAGACATCGCTATCCTGCGCCGGTTGATATGCCTGTTCTTCCGCCTGTTGGTTGCAGGTCACCGAAATAATGCCGGCTGCGACGAGGTCGGACAATACCTCGTCTACCAGACGGACGGGCAACTCAAGGGTATCGGCGATTTGATAAGACGGTAAAGGAGGGGCGCCGCGGGAAAAATTCTTTATCAACAAATGAGCGACCCGAAGCGTTAGAAACAACTTCAGGCGATGGCTTAGACCGGAATAGTCGGGTTCCAATTCGAAGGTTTGTGCGTTTTGGTGGGCATATGAAACCTCTGCACCGAACAAGACAATCATCCAACTGATTTGCAGCCACACAAGGAAAAGGGGCAGGGCGGCGAAGCTTCCGTAAATAGCGTTGAAGCGGGATACACCGAACTGAAAAGAGAGATAGGCCCACTGAAAAAGCTGGTAAAGGGTGCCTGCAATGATCCCCGCCACCGCACCGGATGCGAACTTGATCTTCTTGTTGGGCATAAACAAGTAGATAAAGGTGAACAGACCCCAGATGACGACATAGGGTAAAAATCTTAAGAGAAACAGGATGCCTGACCCCAGGACACCGAGAAAGCTCAGCTTCTCAACAATTAGCTTCACCTGGCTAATGACGACGACGGTGACCGTGCTGGCGAGAATCAACAACAGGGGGCAAACGATCACTGCAGAAAGATAATCACTGACCTTTCGGGTCAGCCGGCGAGGCGTCTTGATTTCCCAGATGTGATTGAAGGAATTCTCGATATTGCCCAAGAGCCTCATAATTGTCCACAACAGGACCACGACACCGGTGCCGGCGATGAGACCGCCTTGGGTATTTGCAAGCAGCCGGTCGGCGAAATCCATGATCCGGGAAATCACCTCTTGTTGCCCCTGTAGTTTGGTGAGCAGCTGGGTTTCCAGGGTCTTTTCAAAGCCGAACCCCTTGGCGATGCCGAATGCCATCGCCAATACGGGGACGATGGACAACAAAGAGAAAAAGGTCAGCGCAGAGGCCCTAAGCGGGCAGAGGTCCTTCTTGTACTTGTTAATGGCCAAGGAAAAAATTCGAAGGGGTTTGACCCAAACGGTCTTTTTTCTGGGAAGTGTTTTGGTGCGCACCCGCCATATGTCTGACCTGAGGAAAGCCGCCACCTTCTTGGTCAGACCGGAAATGTCACGCGCGGCAAAGAAGTGCTTCATCATAAGGGGTGCTCCCGGTTTCGGGGTCAGCAATGTCAAATCTTGTTGTCATGCATATCACAGAACCCGGTATCTGGAAAGTATCCGTGCGGGACCCAAATCCACCGCCCAAAAAACTGAAAAATGGTACGATTCAAAGGCACACTCAGTAATTATTGATCCATGGGTCGGCGAAAACCGTCACTTGGTTATCTCCCTTAGTGGATAGGGGTGCCGTCAGTTTTTTTGGCGGTGGATTTGGGCGGGATGCCTCTTGACAAGATGCCGTCCTTGTGAAAAGAAAAGCGTTACCACACGTTAGGGGGGCGGCTTATGAAGGCTTTTTTTTGGGGAATCGTCGATATCATATGTTTTGCTGCGGGGCCCTTTTTTACCACCTTCTATTTGTTCGACTTCAGTCACGGGCCCGCCGGCCCGGGGCCCTTCTATTACTATTACCAAATGAATTCTCGTATCGGTATGGCGCTCGGCGTTACCCTGATATGCTTGGGCTTGCTGATCCGGCAAACAAGAAATAGCGAGTAAGGGCAGGGGTACATGAGAACCGGTGGAAACAGGAGTATCGTTTATGAAGAGGGATCTATCTGAAAAGCTCTTCGGGGACGCGAGAAGAGTGATTCCCGGGGGCGTGAACAGTCCGGTTCGCGCCTGTCGGTCGGTGGGCATGGACCCGCTGTTTATTGATCGTGCGGAAGGATCCAAGGTCTTTGACATGGACGGCAATGCCTTCATTGATTATGTCGGGTCCTGGGGCCCGATGATTCTCGGTCATCGGCATCCGGAGGTGATATCGGCAGTGGAAACCGTTTTGTCCCGCGGGACCAGTTTCGGGGCGCCGACTGACCTGGAAGTCGAGTTGGCGCAGATGGTAGTTCGGGCAGTCCCGTCCGTCGAAATGGTGCGTTTCGTCAATTCGGGCACCGAGGCCACAATGAGTGCCGTTCGTCTGGCTCGGGCCGTGACCGGTAGGGACCTGGTCGTCAAATTTGATGGCTGTTATCACGGTCACGGGGATACGTTTTTGGTGGCGGCCGGTTCCGGTGTGGCGACGCTGGGCATACCGGGAAGCCCGGGAGTCCCCGAGGCCTGTGTTCAAAATACCGTGTCGTTGCCTTACAACGATTCCGAGCGGTTGAAAGCAGCCTTTTCGGAAAAAGGGGATAGGATCGCAGCGGTTTTCGTCGAGCCGGTGGCCGGCAATATGGGATTGGTGGCCCCGGACCTCGCGTTTTTAAGAGAGCTGAGGCGGCTGACTGAGGCACATGACGCCCTGCTTATATTCGACGAGGTCATGAGCGGCTTTCGAGTCGCTTATGGTGGCGCACAGGCCTTATATGATATTGTTCCGGATCTCACTTGCATGGGGAAGGTGATCGGCGGTGGGTTGCCGGTGGGTGCCTATGGCGGCAAAGCAGAGATTATGGGGCAGATTGCACCGGAAGGTCCGGTCTACCAAGCGGGCACCCTTTCCGGCAATCCTGTCGCCATGGCTGCGGGTATCGCTACTCTGAAGGCCTTGGAGGCCCCGGGCTTTTATGAAAGGCTGGAGGCCCGCTCGGCCATGCTGGAAGACGGTCTCAACGCGGCAGCGCAGGAGGCCGGACGTGAGGTGACAACCAACCGGGTGGGTTCAATGATGGGACTCTTTTTTACTAAAGGCCCGGTTCGTGATTTTGCCCAGGCTCAAGAGAGCGATGTGGAATGCTTTGGCAAGTATTACCGGGGTATGCTCGATCAGGGCATTTATTTGGCCCCGTCCCAGTTCGAGGCGGCGTTTGTCTCTGCAGCTCATACCGAAGACGACATTGAAACCACCATCGCGGCGGCAAAGCAGGTTTTTCAGGATCTCAAAATTGATTAAGGCGTAAAAAATCAAATTTAGATGGCTAAGTAAAAAGTTCAAGATCAAGGCGTCGCAAAGCCTGAGGAATGAGGCGTACTTAGCGTACGTCGCAGTGACGAGGGGTGCAGCGTAACGTAGATATTGGGCTTTTTACGACGCCATCAAAATTTAGTGATTGACTTGTCACATGGCTTGTGGTACACAGCGCCTTGGCTTTCCAAGGCAAAGATGGGGCCTGAGGAGGGCTGTCGGGACATGTTCTTTGGCAGGAAAAAGGAAACCAAGGAACGCTTCAAGGAGCTGTGGTATTACAGTAGCCTGAGTTTTTCCATTGCCTTGTCTATCGTGATTGGGTTGGGAGTCGGCTACTGGCTCGATCACCGGGTCTTTGATACGGAGCCTTGGTTTACGCTCATATTTCTTGGCTTTGGTATCGTGGCCGGTTTTCGTAACATCTACCTGGCTATGAAAAAGAGCCAGAAATCATAGCAGGAAACCGAGACCGTGCGGATAGAGAAGCGGCTGCTCAAGTTCATTGTTTGCACGAACTGGGCCCTGTTTGGTGTTGTTACGGTTGCCGGGTTCGCGATGGCTTCCATGCCCTTTGCGTGGGGCGTACTGGCCGGTGGGCTGATCGTGACCACGAACTTTCAGTTGTTATACCGGTCCCTGAGGCAAGCTCTTACGCCACCTCATCAGACCAATGTGCAGGTGGTGCTGGGCAAGTACTACATTCGATTCCTGATTAGCGCCGTTGTCATATTTATATTGATTGCCGAGCAGCTTGTGAATCCGTTAGGACTCGTCATCGGTTTATCAGTTGTCGTTGCTAGCATTTTCGTCGCGGCGCTGAATGAAATACGGTTAATTATCTTTTAGGGAGGCGGCTTGATATGGAACACCCAATTTTGTTTCTCGTGAAGTTGTTCGAGATTATCGGCGTCGGAGATTTCGCACACCATTACCCTCACGTGATTTATTCCTGGTTTGTCATGCTCCTTCTCATTATACTGGGCATCATCGGTAGCAAAGGGATCAGCATGGTTCCCACGAAGGCACAAAATGTCTTCGAAATTATTATTGGGGGGATAGAGGATTTTACTGTCGATATGGCGGGTGACGAGGTGCGTCGGTTTTTCCCCATCTTGGCCACCGTGTTCATCTACATCTTTGTTTGCAATCTTTTGGGCCTGATCCCGGGCTTTTATCCGCCCACCGCCAATCTGAACACCACCCTTTCGTGTGCCCTTGTCGTCGTTCCCATGACCCACATCATCGGTGTCATGTACCACGGGCCAAAGTATATCAAGCATTTTATGGGACCGATCTGGTGGCTGGTTCCAATCATGTTGCCGATCGAACTGATCGGCCACTTGGCCCGCATTATGTCTTTGAGCATCCGGCTTTTCGGCAATATGAGCGGACACGAGTTGGTATTAGCTATCCTGTTTCTCTTGGCGGGTGCTTTCTTCGCCCCGCTGCCCATTATGGCTATGGGTATATTTGTCAGCCTTGTTCAGGCATTTGTCTTTTTTCTGCTGTCCACCATGTATTTTGCCGGTGCGATGGAACATGCTCACTAATGCCACAGTGTACGTGGAAGAAGCCCATATAATTAATCTTTATTCTAAAGGAGGAGAAGGCTATGTTTAAGAAACTTTCATTTTCAACCCTGGGGTCGGCGTTTATCCTGTTGGCGCTCTCAACGGTTGCTTTTGCCGCTGAGGGTGGGACGGCTGTTGCCGGCTTGAGGTATTTCACGGTGTCCGTTTTTGCAGCTGGTTTTGGTATCGCAATCGCGGCATTCGGCGGTGCACTGGGTCAGGGTATGGGTCTCAAGAGCGCAGTAGAAGGTATCGCCAGGAACCCCGAGTCCTCTGGTAAGGTGACCGTGACCATGCTGATCGGTCTGGCTTTGATTGAGTCTCTGGTCATCTATGCCTTGGTTGTTGCCTTGATCCTGATTTATGCCCATCCACAGGCGGGGACGATTGCAGCCCTGTTCGGCGCACACTAATCGACGTCCTAACCTGTAGTAGTAGCGCATACGAGACGGGGTTGTGCCCCAGACCTTCTTAAGGGTGCACAACCCCGTTTGTTTGTTCGCCTGTACCTGCGCATTCCTTGCAAAGAATCCGAAATCCAATTTTTCAAGGGATAATGGACGGCTGGTGACACCTTTACCGGTGTCTTCCTGTCATGTAGAATCATTCCGTTCGGCATGTACGCGTTTGCCAGTGTTGAGGGAGACGACCCTGAGTAATCAGCCAGCAAAAGTTCCGGCAATCACCGTTCGACGCCTGTCACTTTATGCCAAGCAGCTATCCCGCCTGGAGGAGACAGGTACCGAGGTAGTGTCTTCAGGAACCTTGGCGGACATGTGCGGATTCAATCCCGCGCAGATACGCAAGGACCTAGCCTATTTCGGTGATTTTGGCGTGCGGGGGATGGGCTATTATGTCCAGGAGCTTCTCTTCGAGATTCGCAAAATCCTGGGAGGGGACAAGCAGTGGCGCCTGGGGCTGGTGGGAGCAGGGAACCTCGGTTGTGCATTGCTTAAGCATGGGCAATCAGCGGATAGTGAGTATAATTTCGTGGCCGCCTTTGACAAGAAAGGCAAGCGGGTGGGGCTTGAAATCGCCGGGGTACGTATCGAACCCTTGAAGGCGATTAACCATGCCGTGGAAGAAAAGCAGGTAGAGATCGGAGTGATCGCCGTAAAAGCGGTGTGGGCCCAGGAAGTGGCGGACATGCTCGTCAGGGCGGGCATTTGTGGTATATTAAACTTTTCTTTTGCCCAGATTGAGTGCCCGGGCCATGTGCCGGTTGAGAATGTGGACTTCAGCACAAAATTCGATAAGCTTTGCTACCAGATCAAGTCTAAGGCCCGTTGTTAAGAAAACGGTGTCAGCCCGCCCGGTTGCTTCTTTTTGACGGGGCTGCTTTTCCCTCGATAAGCCCCAATGCCCAGCCCAGAAATTTGCCGGTATGAGAGCCGGGTACCCGGGCCACATCTTCCGGTGTTCCGCAACCAACCACTAGTCCTCCCGCATTTCCCCCTTCGGGTCCCAAGTCGATCACATGGTCGGCCAATTTGATAACATCCAGGTTGTGTTCTATGACGATGACCGTATTGCCGGCATCAATGAGCCTCTTGAGCACGTCCAGAAGTTTCCGAATATCGGCAAAGTGAAGTCCTGTGGTCGGTTCATCCAAGATATAAACCGTCTTTCCCGTGCCCTTCTTGCTCAGTTCTTTGGAGAGTTTCAAACGTTGGGCCTCTCCGCCCGACAAGATCGTGGCCCCCTGGCCGAGGCGCAGGTAATCGAGGCCGACATCGGCCAGGGTTTGGAGTTTGTCGCGAACGTTCTTTACGTTGTGGAAAAATTGCACGGCCTGGTTAATCGTCAGGTCCAATACCTCGGAGATGTTCTTTCCCTTATACTTGACGTCCAGGGTTTCCCGATTGTACCGTTTGCCTTTGCATACGTCGCAGGTGACGTGAACGTCCGGGAGGAAGTGCATTTCTATCTTTATGGTCCCGTCACCCCGACAGGCCTCACATCGTCCTCCCTTGACGTTGAAACTAAATCGCCCCGGTTTATACCCCCGTTGCCTGGCGTCAGGGGTTTTGGCGAAAAGCCGACGAATCTCTGCAAACAGCCCGGAGTAAGTCGCCGGATTGGAACGGGGCGTTCGGCCGATGGGGGATTGGTCGATATGTACCACCCCGTCGATGTGTTCCAAACCGGTGATCCGATCGAAGCTGCCGACGGGCTTCTTGGCCCGGTGAAAATAGCGGCCCAATGCGCGGTGGAGGGTGTCGATGATCAGTGTTGATTTTCCGGATCCCGAGACCCCGGTGACACACACGAAAGACCCCAGGGGAAAGCGGACGGTGATATCCTTTAAATTGTTGGCCTTGGCCCCCTCCAAGGTGAGATAGTGCCGTGACCGGCGCCGTTTGTCCGGCAAGGGAATCGTTTTTTGACCGGATAGGTACTGACCCGTGAGGGAATCGGGACAGTGGACCAGTGCCTGGGGAGACCCGCTGAAAATCAGCTCTCCTCCGTGGACGCCCGCCTTGGGCCCGATATCGATGATGTGGTCTGCCGAGAGAATTGTCTCTGCGTCGTGTTCGACCACGATCACGGTATTTCCCAAGTCCCGCATCTGCTTCAACGTTTCGAGCAGCTTTTGATTGTCCCGCTGGTGCAGACCGATGCTCGGTTCGTCTAGGACGTAAAGTACGCCGGTCAACTTGGTGCTGATTTGCCTGGCCAGTCTGATGCGTTGCCATTCGCCGGCGGAAAGCGTTGAAGAAGCGCGGTCGAGACTCAAATAGCCGACACCCACATGGTCCAAGAAAAAGAGCCGTTCATCAATTTCCCTTAAGATACGTTTCGAGACGGCGGCTTCTTGCGCCGACAGGTCCACTGATGAAAAAAACCGTCGCAACGCATCGATCGCAAGCGTGCTCACATCATGTATCGATCGGCCGGCCACCGTTACCGCCAGACTCTCGGCTTTCAGGCGCCCCCCGTGACATTCCGGGCACGGCAGTACGCTCATGAACCGTTCGATATCATCGCGAACCCGGGAGGAACTACTTTCCTGGTACCGGCGCTCCAGGCTGGGAATGACGCCTTCAAAGGGGCGGGAATACGTGTGGCGCCGGCCGTCGCGTTCCAGATAAAATGAAACGGGTTCACCTTGGGAGCCGTAGAGGAGCAGATTTTTCAGCGCCTCAGGGAAATCCTTGAAGGGTGTGTGGATATTGACCTGGAACTGTCGAGTGATTGAATCCAATACCTGAAAAAAATAAACCGAATGGCGGTTTTCCCAGGGGGCGATAGCCCCTTCTCTGAGGGTTAGGTCAGGGTCCGGTACCACGGCGTGGGGATCAAAGACCAGCCTGGATCCCAAACCGCTACAAGCCGGGCACGCGCCTTGCGGATTGTTGAAGGAAAAGCTCGCTGGCGTGGGTTTTGGATAGTTCGTTCCACAGCTCACACATGCGGCTCGTTCACTAAACACGAGGCGTTCACCGTCGAGGACGGCCACGGTTACCAGGCCTTCGGAAAGGGCCATGGCCAGTTCGAGGGAATCGGCCAAGCGCTTTTCCATGGCGTCCTTGACCACCAACCGGTCTACCACAACGGCTATCGTGTGCGGGCGGTTCTTGGCCAAGGAAATTTCCTCTGCCAGATCAACTGTCTGACCGTCGACTTCCACCCGGGCGAAACCGTCTCTGCGCAGTTTACGAAACAGCTTATTGTGGCTGCCTTTCTTCTGGGTAACCAGCGGAGACAAGATAACGATCTTGGTGCCCGATTCCAGTTTCATGATTCGGTCTACGATTTGTTCAACAGTTTGGGTGGTAATGGGGCGGCCGCATCGATGGCAATGGGTAACGCCGACACGGGCGAACAAGATGCGAAGGTAGTCATGGATTTCGGTGACGGTTCCCACCGTGGACCGAGGGTTTTGGGTGGTCGATTTCTGTTCGATGGCAACGGCAGGGGATAACCCGTCAATAAAATCTACGTCCGGTTTGTCCATTCGCTCCAAGAACTGACGGGCGTATACGGAAAGGGACTCCACGTAGCGTCGTTGCCCTTCCGCATAGAGCGTGTCAAAGGCCAGGGTCGATTTTCCTGAGCCGGAAAGGCCTGTAATGACAACTAATTTGTCCCGAGGAATGTCCAGGTCGATTTCTTTTAGGTTGTGCTGGCGGGCGCCGCGGACCACGATGGTGTTAGCGGACATAGGTGCCTCTATTCCGGAAAAAGACTTGTGTTTTGGCTGTCCGATATGAGGCTTTTGGCGACCGGAAACTTCCCAAGGCGAAAACCCTTGTCGGTATTCGATGCATAAACGCCGCCGCCGTCCTTAAAGTCATAAGTCCTTGTCTTTCCAAAAGAGTTGAGCCTGTTGACGGAATCGAACCGGTGCTGTCGGACGTCTCCGAACCCCCAAAAGTCTATGGTTCCAAGTCGCCTTTGTCAACTCAAATGGATATTCCAAAACCGCTGTCGCGGGCCGTCCACACCTGTAATTTCGGCTGTTTTGCGTTGCCGTTTCAGAGTTGAGTTGGTATTGTTATAGATAATCCGGGTGTTTCAAGAAAAGGTCTTGGCCCGTTTGGGGCCTGGTCCGGGGAGGTGTGCATGGCCATCGCAGAGATCAGTATTGTTCCGTTGGGGACGGGATCCACGAGTGTAAGTCGCTACGTCGCTGAATGCCTTAAGGTCTTGGAAGCGTCCGGGCTGTCCTACGAAATCCACGGAATGGGAACCATTGTGGAAGGTGATTTGGAGGCCCTGTTACCCGTGCTTCGCCAGATGCACGAGGTCCCCTTCGGTGAAGGGGCCCGACGGGTGGTGACAACCATCCGGGTGGACGACCGGCGGGACAAGATCGGTTCGGCCAAGGGCAAGGTGGCATCCGTGAAGGCCGGGACCTAGGCGTGGGGGTGTAAAGGCCTCTTTTTGAATTGCTACCGTTGCGGAAGCAATTGACGTCCTCGTTTGGCTTACGAATGTTGTGAGGAAGTTTTTAAGAAATTATCACCGTTTTGTAACAAACAATTTGTAACAAATAAGGGGTTAATAAATGAGTGGATATGATTTGGCCGGCATGATCGAACCGGTAGTCATACTAGTTGAGTGATTGCGGTAAAATGCCGACAGGGAGCCTGAGGGGGGCTAAACGGTTTAGTGAAACGGGATGACGGAGTGGGGAATGGATACCATGGACAAGCATGAAAACGGTGGTCACTCTCTCCTGATAGGTCGTCTGCTATCCGGGGTTGTGGGGCTGGTGTTTTTGGTGGCGGGCTTGATGAAGGCCACCGACATCGGCCTGTTTGCCCGCCAGATAGAGGCGTACGGCATCGTGACCGATCCCACGTGGGTGGCGATTGCTGCCTGGTCTTTGATTCCCCTGGAGTGTGCCGTCGGTGCCGCACTGCTCGTGTCGTATCGTCCACGGCCGACCATTGGTGTGGCCACGATCCTGTTGGTGGCGTTCATCGGGGTGACCTCTTACGCTTCCATCGCAGGGATTACGGATGACTGTGGATGTTTTGGGCCCTGGATGAAACAAACTCCGGCCATGGAATCGGTCCAGAATTTGGTCTTGCTGGTTCTGGTCCTTACTGCCTGGTGGATGAAATCGCCCATAAGGGAAAGGGGATCCCGACGAAAGGGCGTGGCGGTGGCTGCGGCATGCGTGTTGGGACTGGTGGTGCCTTGGGTGTCAGACGTTGCCGGGTTGAAAGAAACCCGGGTGGCCGGGCAGGCCTCTCAGGGCGTCTTTCATGAAGTCAATGTTTATGGCCACGGGCTGGAGTACGTGGACTTCGATATTGGTGATAATTTGGTGGCACTTATCGGTACCAACTGTGCCCATTGTCGGGAAAGTGTCCCCCAACTCAATACGCTCGCTGAGGCCGTCGATTTGCCGCAGGTCATCGCCCTATGTACGGACGACGAGGGGCAATGTCTCCAGTTTGTCGAAGAGTTTTTGCCGATTTTTCCTATCGGACACATCGATGAAACGACCTTTTGGCGCCTTCTTGGTGACGGGAACTTGCCACGGGTTTTCCTGGTGCGTAACGGGACGGTCGTCCGTATGTGGGACGAAGCCGTACCGGACACCGCCACGGTGAGATCCATAATGGTGTCTTTGGATTCATCCCAATCCTGGGCGGATTCTTCCCGACTGGATGAACCAAATGCCGATAAACAACTGGAGGACGACGGGCCAGCTCAGAAGGGCTAGTTAAACGGCATCTTCCCTGGTCTTTCCCCTACAAAAAGACCGGCCACTATGTTACGGATAGGACGTCCGGAGACGGCTTTGCTGGCCTTTTTGGATGTCATTAGTATCAATTCAATAGGGGGTGAAGGGTTATGAACACGATGGGCCGCCATCTGCTGCTCTTTGCGTGTGTGTTAGTCATCGGGTGGCCGTTTGACCTCAAGGGTGCGGAATATCGGGTGACCCCGTCGCTGGAACTTCGGGAAACCTATGATGACAATATCTTTTTTAAAGATACCAGTGACTGGGAGCACCGCTTGTCCCCTTCGATAACCCTCGATCTTCGCACCGAGCGATCACAATTGGGCACGACGGCCCGACTGGATGTGTCGGAGTATAGTCGGCACAGTGAGTTTGACACCACAAACCAGCACTACGAAGTCTTTGCGGAAACGATGCCCAGCGAGCGGTATCAGCTCAGTTTTTCCGGATCCTATAAAGATGACTATACCTTTGTAGACACGCTGGAGGAGTCCGGGATCATCGCTGATCGGTCCAGGCGAAAGCGGTACACCCTGGAACCAGGAACCGCCTTCAGCCTGAGTCCTCGAGATAGCTTACGCCTGTTTTATATCTTCCGACAGATCGATTATGCGTCGGATCGCTATAACGATACGGAAGTCAACGGTGCCGGCCTGACCTGGGCCCACGAGATGGCCGATGAGCGGACCACCGTGCTGGCCACGGTGAGCGCCAGCCAGGTGGTTTTTGAGGGCGACGATGAACTGTTTTTTCTGACCGAATCGGGAGGACTTGTCCAACGAACCGAAGATGTAACGCAGGAGACATTGCGCCTCTGGCTGGGGCTGGAGCACGCCTGGAGCGAGACGGTTGACGCCGCCCTTCAAGTGGGTGGGCAGTACACGGAATCGGAGTTTGCCGAATTCCATGGCCTCTTGGTTCCGGGGGTGGGGGTCTATGAACTGGAACGCAGTTATGACTCGGGGTTTATTGTCGACGGGTCTTTGAACTGGCACTCGGAACGGACAACCCTTTCACTGAATGTCAATCGGGACGTTTCGGAAAGTACGTTGGGCGAAAACATTACTCGGGACCGGGTTCGTGTCGGCTCCGGCTATCGATTTAGCGAGCGATGGCGGGGCGGGTTTTCGGCGGCCTATTACCAAAGTGAGACGGATGGGCTGGTAGGGAATGAGGATGAGCGTCGAACCTATGCACTGAATCCGTCTATGTCGTATCGACTGGCCGAAGAGGTGAGCCTGAGCTTGGGCTATCGGTACACCTGGACCGAGGATAGGGACGACGACGACAGGGATGAACGAAATCGCGTCTTCGCCCAAATCTCCATGGCGTGGCCGATAAGTCATTAGTCTGATTAGTCTGGGGCGGTATGTAACCGTTCCGACGGTCCCGGCACCGAATGAGATCAGCGTCACTGCCGTTTTTATTCGGACGACTTCAGTCTGAGCCGGCTGACCAATATTCGGTATGTTTCCGTGTCGCTGCGAATGGTGTTGACCAGATGGCCCACGTCGAAGGTTTCTTGGGCCTTGTCCATGAAGCGGGTCAGCCATTGTCGGTTGATATCATGGGCCATCAAGACAGTGCCTTCCGGTTTTAGGTAGGTGTGCAGAAGTTGAATAACCGGGTCGATGGTACTTTTGCTATAGATGAGTTCGGAACCGCAAATCACGTCAAACGTTCCTTCAAGCGCCGGATTGGCCCAGTCCAGCTTTTTGATACACAGGGTCTCCAGCTCATTGTGCTCTGCGTTCATGCGAAGGAGTTCCAGGGCGTCGTCGTCGGAGTCGCTAACCGTTACCGAATAGCCGGCGTCTGCTAAAAAAAGGCCGGCGATTCCCATGCCGGCACCGATTTCCAGGATCGCGGCTTGGGGGTTCAGGTCCATGCGGAGCAGATGACCCGTCAAGATGAAGGCGGCCTCCCAGACCTTGACCCAAAAAGGAAATCCGCGAATCTCACCGTCTTCTTCCTCGTTGAGTCGCCGTAAAATGGGGCCCAAATCGGCGATCCGATAAATTTCCAGTCCTTTGCCGGCAACGGTCATCGGGGCAAGTTCGAGTTCATATCGGTCTGTTAAGGAAGGGTGCATAAATGGCCTCGCTGCCGGTGGACCCGGCCTGCCTTGTCGATGTGACGGACGATGTGTCGAGGAAACCTTTCCCGCTTGCAGTCGCCGCCCGGAACGTGCTATTTAGTCAGTGTTTCCGCCATTTCCTCAACAGCAAAGATGGAGACGCCGTGTTGGACGCCCATGCGGTCCCGAAGCCCGTTTCGACTAGGGTGGACCGGATACGCTTTGAGAAAAACGGATAGTCATTCATCTATATCGTAAACCGCAGTGAGAGACAAGTGTTTTGGCGGACCTAATCCACCGCTTGCCGTTCCTTCTTGGAGATAGCGATGCGTCATCTACCAATGGATTTGACCCTTTGGGTGGTTCCTCCATTAATCAGTTGTTTGACCCTCTTTTTCCTGGCGGCCCTCACCATTGCCAAGGGAAAAGGGCGAAAGGTCACCCTGCTCTTTGCCGCCATCTGCTTCCTCGGCGGGTTGTTGAGCCTGGACAAGGCCTTTGCGGCCATTGTAACCGATCCGAGCCTAGCCCTGAAAATCAGTCGCTTGGATCACGTCTTTGTGGTCTTTTTTATCCCTATTTATCTTCATTTCACTCTCAGCTTTTTGGGAGCGAGAAACCGAAAGTGGCTTGTGGCGGTTGCCTACGGGTTTAGTGCGGTACTAAGTCTCTTCTCTCAAAGTGACTACCATTTGGCCGGTGTACGGCACTTCTTCTTCGGTTATTACGCCCTGGGCGGACCGCTCATCTATGTCTTCGGTGTCGCTACCACCGTCAATACACTGTATTGTATTTATCTCTTGGTGCGGCACCTAAAGACCCAAACGGAACCGGATCAAAAGAACAAGACGAAATACATCATCTTCGGTCTCGGGGCGGCGGCGTTTATGGCTCATTTTGACCTGTTGCCTCTGGCCGGAATCAGTTTTTATCCCCTGGGCAACCTTGCCTTCGTTCCGATTCTATTTTTGGCTTTTGCCGTGTTGAAACATGATCTGCTGGAAATCGGATTGGTGTTTCAAAAGGGCCTCATCTACTCGCTTCTGACCGGGTTGCTTACCACCACTTACGGGTTGGCGATCATCTTGTTCAATGAGGGGTTCAAGGATCTGGGACAAAAGTGGTCGATTTTGTTTTCTGTCCTCTTTTTCGCTGTTATCGTGTTTGTTTTTGAGCCGCTCAAGCGGCGTCTCCAGATTTTCATCGACCGCGTGCTGTTTAAGGATAAATATAACTATCATGCCACACTCCGGGACTTGAGCGCCGCCATGACGACTATTCTGGATCTGGATGAAATCATGGCCAAGGCGTTGCAGACGCTCACCAACACGATGCACCTTGAGTGGGGGTATGTCATGCTGATGGATGACCTGGGCGATGAATTCCATGTTCGGTGTTTTCGAGGCGGCCCGCCGGGCCTCCAGGCGTTGTCGCTGGAACAATCGAGTCCTATCGTCGCCGCATTGAGGGCACGGAAAAGAGAGATTACGCGGCCCGACCTGGCAGGTCGGTCGGGTAGCGCCCATGGAGAGTCCCGCTTATGGACCGGCTTTTCCAGCCTTGGGGGTGCGGTGGTCATTCCCATGGTGTTCAAAGCGGATATCAACGGCATCCTGGTGTTGGGAAATAAAAAATCCGGAGATCTCTACACCGCCCGAGACCTTGAGCTGCTTGGTACCCTGGCTAACCAATGTGCCATCGCGATCGAAAACGCCAAGGCCTATCGCGTCATTGAAAATCTCAATATCAACCTGGAAGCCATGGTGGAAAAGCGAACGGCGGATCTTCAGGCGGCGCTGAACGAAAAGGAAAAGACACAAGAGCTATTGGTAAGGGCGGAAAGTTTGGCTGCTGTGGGAGCGCTCGTTGCGGGAGTGGCCCATGAACTCAACAATCCCCTTGCCAGTGTCTCCAGTCTGGTGCAATCTGCCGTGGAAACGCTGGAAAGCCGATCCGAACATAGGTCACCGTCGGCGCTCACTCATGGCATGGGAGACACGGAAGAACTGACGGACGATCTCCGCTTCAGCCTCAAAGAACTCAGGCGGGCCAGAGATATCGTATCGAGTCTGTTGGGTATCTCTCGCCAGACTCAAGAATATACGGAGCCGGTGTTACTCAATGATGTGTCGAAGGACGCTTTGAGAATTCTTTTCAATCAATATAAACGAACGGGGATCGAGCTTACCGAAGAGTATGCATCCGATCTGCCGGCGATCCGGGGAAACTTTGCAAACCTGGGCCAGGTCTGCCTCAACGTGCTGACCAATGCCATCCAGGTGGTGAATCCGGATTCCGGAAAGATTTCCGTGAAGACCGGCTATGATCGAGCCAATGCTCGGGTCCTCTTTGAGTGTGCCGATAATGGACCGGGTATTTCCCGACATCTGATAAAGGATATCTTCAAACCCTTTTTCACCACCAAGGAAGTGGGGAAAGGAACCGGACTGGGGCTGTATCTGTCTCACGAAATCGTCCGTCGGCACGGCGGCGATATTATGGTGACCAACCGCGCGCAGGGCGGCACTCGGTTTTGTGTTTCCTTTCCCGTGACTTAGGGTTGGCGGATCTTGCGGTATTCGCCCGAGCCATCGCCTGGCGGGCGGCCAGATTTATGGATGCAATCAGGCTTTCCGGGTCCGCCTTGCCGGTACCGGCGATGTCGTAGGCGGTGCCGTGGTCTACGGAGGTGCGTACAATGGGAAGCCCCAGTGTCGTGTTGACCCCGTCCTTAAAATGCACCATCTTAAAGGGAATCAGCCCTTGGTCATGGTACATG
>Ga0180435_10001505_pt1 | contig 24193 bp, 19 predicted proteins | sample SS_ome_3_FD_132467 | JGI IMG/M metagenome (GOLD analysis project Ga0180435, IMG submission 132467) | Hypersaline lake sediment archaeal communities from the Salton Sea, California, USA - SS_3_S_1 metaG | ecosystem: Environmental > Aquatic > Non-marine Saline and Alkaline > Hypersaline >... | reverse complement strand
GACTCGATCTGGCGGAGGGCGGGGGACTCGAACCCCCAAGGGATCTCTCCCGGCGGTTTTCAAGACCGCTGCCTTACCAGTTAGGACTAGCCCTCCGGCTGTTCATGCGCCAGAGGCCGCAGTCTGCCGCGATCGCGGCCGCGGGGGCCGTATCCGCAATCGCGTTGCGGCCAAGCACGTTACTCATTCCCCTTCAATTTGTCAAGAAAGCCTTTCACGCGGTCCTCGACCCCCTCGCTCAGGCGTTCCTTGGCCGGCGACAGGTCCAGCGTGACCCGGGGACTCGAGGCCCGACCCCTAAGATCCAGATTGAGCGCGATCCGCCCGTCGTCACCCCTCAGGGCGGAGACGAAGGGGGTCAGGTCGCCCAGTTCCGGCTGGAAGTCCTCCGGGAACTTGACGTTCAGGCTCATCTCGATGCCGCCGTCGAGCCCGAGCCAGCCGCCGCCGCGCCAATCGGTGTCGTGTCCGTCCAGTATCAGGTCCGAGATGAACAGCTTGCCGTCGCGCACGAGGAGCCGCTGCACCAGGTGCCGGAAGCGGATGTCCTTCAGGTCCTGTCGCGCACCCAGATAGGGCGACACGCCGTCCAGCCAGGACGAGGCATGGACCAGGCCGTCGTTGAGGGCCAGGTCGCCCCCCAGTTCGAGGGAGTCGCGCATCTCCTCGGGTTCGCCCAGCGTCAGGGCGCCGGCCAGCTTGAGATCCGCCACACCCTCGAGATACGGGATGGCCACCGGCGCCACCGACTCGAGCAGGGCCCGGACCGGCACGCCGCCGCCGTCGACGGCGAAGCTGCAGAGGGGCCGCTCCCGGTCCAGGTCTGCGAAGCGGGCATGGCCCGCGAGGCGACCGCCCAGGACATGGACGCGCACATCCTTCAACTCCGCCGCGGCGCCCTGCATGGCGAAGACGGCGGAGCTGTTCCAGGCCGAGACCTGGCGGGGCGGCACGAACGACAGGTCGCTGACCCGGGCCTCCAGGACGAGGCCCGGCGCCAGATCGTGGAAGCCGGCGCCCGACGGCAGGGGCCAGGCCAGGTCGAAGGACCCCGTGGCCTCCGCCCCGCCCAGGGAGAGGGGGGTTTCGGCGAGCCAGGCGGCCGTCTCCGGGGACATGCTGGGTGCGACGTCCGGCAGGCCCCCGCGCAGGGCCTCCGGTTCGAGGTCGATCAGGCGCCACTCGCCGGTCAGGCGGTCCCCCAGCGGCGACATGGCCAGCGCGCCGCTGCCGGTGACGGTGACGCCGCTCCAGGTCAGGTGGCGCACCAGGAACTGCAGACGGTCGGCCGCGGCCGGGATCTCCAGCTGTCCCGTGAGATCGAGGTCTCGGAAGACCTGGTCCCCCGCTTCGCTGTAGCCCGCCATGTGCAGCGACGCGATCCGCGTGCGCACCTCCACCCGCGAGGGCTCCGCGGACATGGCCGGCAGGGCGGCGCCCGAGGCGAACGCGTCCAGGCGCCGCAGCAGGCGGGACGCGTCGCCGATGCTCACGTCCTGTTGCCAGCCCTCGACGGCGAGATCGCGGCCCGCGGCGGGGTCGGACCACTGCAGGCGTCCGTCCACGACGCTCAGTCCCGCCACGAAGAGCGCCACCGGCATCCTGTCCGCCGCGGCCGTCCCGGCGCCCGCGCGACCGGAGCTCCCGCCGCCGGTCGGCGAAGGCGTCCCGCCTCGGATCACGATCTCGATGTCCGGCTCGATCAGCCGCACCTCTCCCACCTCGACGCGGCGCTTCAGGAGGGGTTTCCAGGCCAGCGACACCTCGAGCTTCCTGAAGCTGACGACGCCGCGCTCGAGATCCACCTCCGTCCCGGTGCGGGCCTCAAGGGCCTCGCCGGTTCCGATCACGGCACCGTCAGACAGCACGAGACGCAGCCGCGGCCAGATGTCCACCTTGGCGCCCGCGAAGGTCGCGCTGGCGCCCGTGGCCTCCTCGATGCCGCCGGCGATCATCGTGGCCAGCCGGGAGGCCGGCACCAGGACCCGCACCGCCACCATCAGCAGGACGAAGACGGCGACGACGATCAGTGCGGCTTTCAGCAGGCGACGCAGAAACTTGCCCATGGGATTCCTCCACCCGTCAATCGGGTCGCGATGTCTTGACGATACGCGCGCCGCCGAGGACCTGTTCCCCGGCGTAGAGCACCAGATACTGGCCCGGCGCCACGCCCCGGGCCGGCGCGGACAGGACGACGCTCAGATCCCCGCCGCGGCGGGACCAGGCCGCCACGGGCACACCGCGGTGGCGATACCGGACCTGGGCCGTCACGGGCAGGCCGTCGATCGTGCCGCGACCGCTCTCCGGCAGGGCGTTGCACGGCGAGCGAAAATCCGAACAGTCGATCCCGACGACGTCCAGATCGGCCCGCGCGCCGACCACCAGTCGGTTGCGCTCGGGCTCGATGGCCAGCACGTAGAACGGCTCCGGCGCGGCGATCCCGAGGCCGCGGCGCTGCCCGACCGTGTAGTGGACCAGGCCGCGGTGCCGGCCCAGCACCGCGCCCGTCCGATCGACGATCTCGCCCGCCTCGCGGCCGGCGGTCCCCTCGAAGAGGAAGCTCCGGTCGTCCCGCGGGACGAAGCAGATCTCCTGGCTGTCGGGCCGACGGGCCGCCTCGAGTCCCAGGGCGGCCGCAGCCTCGCGCACCTGGGCCTTGTCGTACCAGCCGAGCGGAAAGACGCAGCGTTCCAGGACCGCCGGCTCGAGGCCGTGCAGGAAGTAGGACTGGTCCTTGCCCGCATCCACTCCCCGCAGCAGCCGGATCCCGTCGTCCCCGCGCGCCAGACGTGCGTAGTGTCCCGTCGCGACCAGGTCCGCCCCCAGCGTGTCGGCCCTGCGGATCAGTTCGGGAAAACGGACCGTCGTGTTGCAGGCGACGCACGGATTGGGCGTGCGGCCGGACAGGTAGTCGCGCACGAAGGGATCGATGACGCGCGCCGCGAAGCCGGCCTCGACGTTGCCGACCCAGTGCCGCGCGCCGAAGCGCGCCGCCAGCCGCCTGGCCGCGTCGATGGCGTCCAGCGAGCAGCAGGACCTGTTCTCGGCGCCGCCGTACGCCGTGTCCGAGGTGCAGAAGTTCTTGAACGTCACGCAGTGGACGTCGCAGGACAGGTGGTCGAGGAGCGCGAGCGCGAGGCTGCTGTCGACGCCGCCGCTCACGCCCAGCAGCACGCGGCTGCCCGCCGGCATCGCGGCCTCGAGTTCGGCCGGCACGGGCAGAGGGAAGGTCATCGCTCACCTCGCGGGGGCGCCCCGCCTCAGGACGACGCGCCGCCGTCCGGTCCGCCCAGGTTCTCCGGGACCTCGGCCTCCATCAGGTCCTTGATGACCTCGATGTTCGCCAGGGAGCGCTCGCGGATGTCGCCCTCCTCGTCGAACTCGGCCGCGTCCTCCCACTCCACGACCGCCTCGCGGTACATCCTCGATTCGGCGAACATGATCGCCAGGTTGTAATGGGCCAGGGCGCTGCGGGGATCGGCCTCCAGGGCGGCCTGGAACTGGGCCTTGGCATCCATGTACTGGTGGCGCCTGAAATAGAGGGACCCCAGGTTGCAGCAGGCCTTCTCGTCCCCGGGCCGCAGGGCGACGGCGCGCTTGTAGAGTTCTGTGGCCTTGTTCATGGCCGACAGCGCCTCGGGCGTGCGGCCCTCCGAGAGGTCGTCCCAGATCAGGCCCGCGTTCACGAGCGGCTCGACGAAGGCGCTGTCCGCCTCCGTCGCCTTCGAGAAGTACGCCAGCGCCGAATCGAGCAGCGCGTTGGTGCCGGTCTCCGAGACCTCGCCGGGCGCCTCCGTGGAGATGCCGGCGCGCTGGTAGTAGATGTTGCCGAGTTCGTACCAGGCATACTTGGCCTCGTCGCCGTCCGACGCGGCGAGCTCGCGCAGGGCCGGTTCCTGCTCCTCGGTGGGCAGCAGGCGGTATTGGGCCAGGACGCGCTCCATCTCTGACAGTTCCACGTCGTCGCGGCAGCCCGTGAGCATGGGCAGTGCGGACAGGACGAGCAGCAGCACAGCCGCGCCCATGGTCGCATGTCTACGTACGCCGTTCATCGGATCACTCCTCGGTATGTTGCATATCGGTCCGGGCGGGTGACGTCGTCCCCTACCACCACTTTTCAAGTCCGGCCACCGAGACGGTCAGGCGCCAGACCCGGTCCCGGCTTCCGTTCTTGCCCAACTCCCCGATCCAGGCGTGGGACAAGGCGAGATCGAGATGGCCGCTCCGGTCCCGGAACGAGAAACCCGTGCCGGCGGAAATCCGCCGCTCCAGGATGTCCTCGCCATCGACCCGGTAAGGCCACTTCTGAAGCGAATATCCTACACGAAGCGGCAGGTTTCTGCGACCCGCGCGTCGCGCGAAGGCCTCGGCGCGGTCGAGGCCGATCCCCAGGCGCCAGGCGTCGCACATCACGGCCTCCCAGTCGGCCCGTCCGCTCAGCTTCGAGAAGGGCTGGCTCTCGTACTCGGCGCCGAGCCGCCAGCGGTCGCTGAGCGCCAAGGCCGCCCCCACCGCCCAGAGTTCCGGTATCCGGATACTGTATTCGGAGTCCGCGCTGCCCGGGATGCCCTGCATCTCCTGTCTGCGCGTCACGTCCCAGTCGTGGGCCGGCGTGAAGGCGGCGCCGAGCGACAGGCGCGACAGGGGGGCGACGAGCAGCGAGACGGTGGCCGACTGGCCGCTGATCTCGTCCTCCAGGGTCTCCGCGGTCGTCAGGAAGTACTGGGTGCCGTCCGTGGAGACCGGCTCGTCGAAGACGACGTTCACGCGCTCCCGCATGACGCCGCCCACCAGGTTCAGGTTGGCGGCCAGCGACAGGCGCGACGTGGCCCGCCAGGACAGGCCCAGCGGGACCTGGAACTGGGTGCCTTCGCGCACGAAGGTCTCGTGCCCCTCGTAGGGCACGTCCGCGCCCAGCGGGTCCTCGGGAGCCGGCAGCAGGTAGACGGTCTCGCGCTGCACGTCGTACTGGGTGCCCCGCAGGCCCTGGAAGCCGGCGCTGAAGATCAGGCGGCCGTCGGCGAAGGGCGCCGCGGCCCGCAGGGTCGGCGTGCGCAGACGGTTCGTGGTGCGCGAGGTCGAGGCGTCCTTGCTCCGCACCTGTTCCGCGTAGCCGCTGACGACGATCGCCATCTTCTTCAGTCCGGGCAGGCCGGCCAGGTTGTGGAAGGACGGGATCAGCGTGTCGCTCTCGGCGAGGCCCCAACCGCCGCGCCCGTCGACGCGCGCGCTGCTGGAGCGGACGTCGGCGCCGATGTTGGTCAGGGCGAAGGGGCTCTGCGCGACGGCCGCCGTGGCGACGAGAAGGGCCGCGATCGCCAGGACGAGGACCGGTCCGAGCTCCCGGCCGATCCGACTTCGGGGTACGGGCGTGAAGGTCTTCATCGGACACCTCCGCTGAACGGGGTGTAGGTGACCTCCAGGTGCGGCAGTAGGAGCGGGTGCTCCGTGCCGTGGAAGACGTACCGGGAGAGGTAGAAATCCGGATCGTAGTACGAGGTCGTGGCGAAGCCGGTGAAATCCTCGCCGGCCGTGATCAGGAAGACCGTGTCCTCCGCCAGGACGCCGTTGATGATGCGCTGCACGGCCGAGGTCACGTCCCAGCCGACCCATTCGCCTTCGGCGGATTCCAGGCCGTCGAGATCGACGGCGTACTGCCCGGTCGAGACCGCGCCCGATTCCTCCAGGTCGGCCAGGGACACCGAGGCGGCGCCGTCGACCAGATCGAGGGGGACCTCGTGGATCACCAGGGACTGGATCTGCCCGTAGCTCCGTTCGAAATCCGCGCCCAGCCGGATCACGGCGCGGTTGATGAAGGCGCCGTCGGGCAGGCTGTCGGCGACGGCGAAGGCGAAGTAGGGCGAGATCCTCCGGTGGGTCCGCAGCATGACGTCCGAGGAGAGGTCCGCCGACGGCGCCTCCAGCGGGTGCAGCGTCGAGACGTCCTCCACGGGCGGGATGGCGAAGGTCCGCTCGAAAGTCTGGACGTCTTCGCCCTCGCCGCGGGTGGCGAAGATCTGGACGGAGATCGCCTGTCCGACGGTGATGGCCGTATCCGAGCGCGCGATCTCGAAGACGCCGCCCCCGTCCAGATCCAGGTCCACGGAGGCGAAGCCGACCAGGCCGGCGAAATCCGAAGCCGGGCCCTCACGGATGATGATTCCGTCGTGGCCGTTCTCCAGCCAGTCGATGATCGTGGCCGGGTTGAAGTCCAGGTAGATGTTCGTGCCGTAGCTCATCTGGTCGATCAGGAGCTCCTCGTACGCGGGCTCGGGCCCCGGGTAGAGCGACACGTCGAGCGGGCCGGCGAGGTTGTAGACCTCGAAGTTCTTGTCGTACCCCTCGCGGGTCTCCTCCTCTTCCTCATCCTCGTCCTCGGCGGCGTAGAAATTGAGACGGTAGAGATTCAGGGTGGCGGCGAGGATGTCGCCCTCGGTGAGGGTCATCCATTCCGGCACGCTGTCGCGCAGCACGGAGAAATCGTAGCGGGCCAGGATCGCCGACGACTCGGTGGCGCTGCCGCCGAAGTAGACCACCTGGTTCTCGCTGTAGAGCGTGTCTTCGCCCGTCAGCTCCACGTGGCCCCGGTCGGTCATCTCGAACAGGGCGACGGTCTCGGGCGACCCGACCTGCAGCTCGCCGGGCACGCCGGCGCCGACCGGATTGGTCTCGTCGCTGGTGCAGCCCGCGATCGCCAGGGCCAGGGCCAGCGCCAGGGCCGGGGTCGCTGCGGCGAAGCGTCGCCGCGACTGGGATATCTCGAACATCCGTTCTCCTCGTGTAAAGCCGAATCGACGCATACTAGGGCGCGTCCGACCCCTCGTCAAGGCGCCCGCCGCCGCTCCCGTCGCCGACATCGACCCGCGCGGACATGCTCACGCGGGAGAAGCCGCTCTCCTTGATCATGTCCATGAGCCACACCACGCGCTCGAATTCCGTGTGGGCGTCGGAACGCAGCACGATGTTGTCGTCGCCGTCCTCGACCAGCCTCTGGCGCAGGGCGGGCACGATCTCGTCCTCGGCCAGCCGCCGGTCCTCGAGATAGATCTCCCCCTCGTCCGTCAGGTAGAGGACGGCCGGGCCCGCCGCGATCGGTTCCGCCGTGGTGGAGCGGGGCAGCTCCAGCTGGATCGCCGGCTGGTGCTTGAAGGTCGACGTGACCAGGAAGAAGATCAGCAGCAGGAACATCACGTCGATCAGCGAGGTGACGTTGATGATCAGGCGGTTGCCCTTGCGCTGGGGGGCGAACTGCATCTCAACCCTCCCCGCCGGCGGCGGAACGGTCCCGCCGCAGGCCGCGCTCGCGCAGGTGGCCCAGGATCTGCGAGGCGTAGCGCTCCAGGTCGAAGATGATGGCGTCGGCCCGTCCCTGCAGCCAGTGATGGGCGACCAGCGCGGGGATGCCGATGATCAGCCCGGCGGCCGTGGTGACCATGGCCTCGGAGATGCCGCCGGACAGGTGCTCCGGGTCGCCGAGCCCGAGGGTGGAGATGGACGCGAAGACGCGGATCATGCCCGTCACCGTGCCGAGCAGCCCCAGCAGGGGGGCCACCGCCGCCACGATCTCCAGGATATTCAGGTTGCGCACCAGCCGGACCGCCTCCTGGCGCCCGGTCTCCTGGAGCACGTCGCGCACGATCTGCCAGTCGTGCTCGGCGTTGTCCAGGCCCGCGCGCACCACGTTGGCGAAGGGACCGGGATAGCGGTCGATGATGGCGTAGGCGATGTCGTGGCTGTCGCTCGCGGGGAGGGTCTCCACGGCCTCGGCCACCTCGGGGAAGATGATCCTGTGGCGCCGCAGGGCAAAGAGGCGCTCCAGGAAGACGGTCAGGCCGATCAGGGAGCAGAGCCCCAGCGGGATCATCATCACGTTGCCGGCCCGGATCAGTTCCCACATGTCGCCACGTTCCTTCGTTGTCGGTTCTTCACGGTCGCGGCCCGCGACATCAGCGCGCCGAGTAGATCAGTTTCACGGTCATCACGAGTTCCGGATCCGGGAAGTGGCCGGGCAGCGGGGTCAACGGGGCCGTGGCCCGCATGGCCGCCAGGCTCGCCCGGTGCAGGGACTCGTGCCCCTCCTCCTCGACCACCTCCAGCACGCTCAGGGTGCCGTCCGGCTGGATCACCAGCTTGAGCACCGTCATGCCGTCGATCACACCCAGGTGCGTGTAGGCGTAGGGCGGGATCCAGTTGGGCAGGAAGTCCTGCTTGAAGCGCTCCAGCCACGGCGCGAAATCCCACGCCACGGTGCTCAGGGCGAAATCCCCGAACTGGATCAGGTCCCCGGCGTCCATGCTGATCGACTGCTGGTCGTATTCGAATCCCCGGTCGCCCGGACGTCCCTGCGTCCGGTCGAGGATGGAGGGGGTCGACCGCGCCAGCAGATCCTTCAGTTCGGCGGCCGTCCCCGTCCCCTCGCCGGTCCCGGAGTCGGTCGTCCGGTCGGTCTCCGCCGAGCCGTCCACGAGGTCCCGGCCCGCCGTCGCGGCCGGGTCCGGCCCGGGACGGGGCTCCACGCCGCCGGCGGCTCCGCCGGCCTCTTCGCCGGTCCCGTCGTCCCCGGGGGGCACGGGCGTCACGGTCACGCCGCCCGGATGTCCGCCGGTGTCCCGCCTGATGGCCATCTGGGACAGTTCGCCGGTCGTCTCCGCACGGGGCCGGGCGTCCGCCTCGCCCCCGGCGATCCTGTCGGCGGCGCGGCTGTCGCGCAACGCCAGGAAATCGGGATCCTCGGGCGGGAGCTCCACGTCCTGACGTTCGGGGACCGAGGTGTAGGTTTGCGGCGCGTCGGCGGACGACGACGACGGATCGGCCAGGAGCACCACCTCGACCACCTGGGGCGCCGTCGCGGGCTCGGACGGGCTCCAGGTGCCGATCATGTCCGCGTTCCAGGTCACGGCCCCCAGCAGCAGGTGCAGGAGCAGGGCGGCCAGGAAGGCGCGGAGCGTTTTACGGCGCTGGGACACGGTTCTCCTTGACGCTCTGGGGCTCCCGCCGGATTCTCGACGTGCTCCGGACACACGGGAAAGGTAACACAATGCACTCACATGTCCCGTCTGACAATCGCGGAAAGGATGCTGAACGCATCTCCGAGGCCGTCGGGGCCTTCTCCGCGCGACACGGCGGGCGGGCCGACCTGAACGTCCCCCTGGCCCGGCTGACCACCCTGCGCATCGGCGGCCCGGCGCAGGCGGTCTGCCGACTGCATACCCCCGAGGACGCCCGCCGGTTCCTGGATAACGCGCGAGACCTGGAGATTCCTACGGTGTTTCTAGGGGGCGGCAGCAACGTGCTGGCGGACGACGGCGGTTTCCGGGGCCTGGTCCTGCAGGTCGCGACGACCGATCTCGATATCCGGGGCGACACGGTGCGGGCAGGAGCGGGACTGGGTTTCGACGACCTGGTGGCCGCCACCCTGGACGCCGGACTCGTCGGGCTCGAGTTCGCCTCCGGCATTCCCGGAACGCTCGGCGGCGCGCTGATCGGCAACGCCGGCTGCTACGGAAACGAGATCGGTGAATTCCTGGCGGAGGCCACGATCCTCAGGTCGGACGGCGCCGTGGAGACGGTGGGACCCGAGGCCTTCGCCTTCACCTACCGCCACTCGGCCTTCAAGTCGAGCCGGGACCTGGTGCTCGACGCCGTCCTGCGGCTGGAACGCGGGGACGTCGCCGTGGCGGGCGAGACCCGCGACGGCATCATCGCCGAACGCCGGCGCAAGCATCCGGTGGACCTCCCCTGCGCCGGCAGCTACTTCAAGAACCTGCCCCCGGAGATCCCGGGCGGCCGCCGGCGCGCGGCCGGCGCCCTGCTCGACCGGGTCGGCGCCCGCGACATGCGCGAGGGCGACGCGGCGGTCTTCGAGCGCCACGCGAACATCATCGTGAACGAAGGCGCCGCCACGAGCCGGGACGTCCTGGCCCTGGCGGAGCGCATGAAGGCCGCCGTGGCGGGACGGTTCGGCGTCCGCCTGCAGGAAGAAGTGCGCCATCTGGCCGGTTTCGGCTGGCAATCGGGGGGATGAGGGGTGTATTATCATGTCCCCGGGGATTCGTATTGACACCCGGGGCCCAACGTCAGTAATTAAAGGCAATTGGACGGTCAGATCAGCAGGACAGGAGTCGACCCATGTCCCGGACAACCATCGCGATCCTCTCGTGTCTCGTCGTGGCCACCGCCACAGCGGGCCTCGCACAGGAGACCGACGCGGAAAATGAGAAGACCTACAACCTCCTGCACACCTCCCTTGAGGAGCAGGAGGCGATCAGGGCCGAGGAAGAGGCCATCCCCGTCTACGAGCCGGTGATCCCCGAGCGAAACGTGGAACTCACCCTCACGCTCGGTTTCTGGCAGCTGGACAAGAAACTCCTCTCCGCCGAGAACATCATCTACAAGTACACGGACCAGAACACATTCTACGGCGACGTCATCCTGAGCGGCTCATCGGCGTTCCACCCCCAGCTGCGCCTCAACTACAACCTGATGCCCTGGTTCTCGGTGGAACCGGTGATCGGCTTCTCGGTCTCGGAATACATAGCCTCCATCGACAACGCCACCTATCTGGACAACCAGGCCTTCGGCGAGGACAATCCGCCCGAGCCCGTGGAAGAGATCGGCGAGTTCGACGCCGAGAACCGCTCCTGCATCACACTCAGTACGGGCATGAACGCGGTCTTCTATCCCCGCGATTACGGCAACTTCGGCAAGGGACGCTGGCATCCCTTCATCCAGGGCGGCGCCCACCACACCTGGATGCACCTCAATTCCGACTACACGGACACGCCGGCGACCATGTGGGACCTGTCCGGCGGCGTCGGCGTGCGCTTCATCGCCGACGACCTGATCAGCGTCCGGCTGGAGGTCATGTATCACCACATGACCGTGGATTTCGAACCCGGCGACGTATTCGTCACGCGGGACGAGGGCAACACGGACGTCCCGATCACCCGCTACGTCTACGGCGAGGGCGCGGTGCAGGTCACCGACTTCGATTCGCACACCCTGGACACCTTCAGCTGGGCCGTCGGCTTCACCGCCGATTTCTAGGGCTTCCCCCGGCACGGCGGCGTCCCGACGGACGCCGCCTTTTTCATGCCCCGAAACCGCGGATCACGAGAGCGCGAGCATGGACAGCGCCTCCCGCCTGAAGGACAGGGCCTCCGCCACGTCCGGGCGCTCGACCTGGCGGCGCCCCGCGAGCGCCGCCACCGTGAGCGCCACGCGGGCGGTGCGGATCAGCGAGCGAATGGACAGGCCCAGCGAGCGCTTGGCCTCGTCGAGCATGTCCGCGCTGTCGCGGTCCAGCCAGCGCCGGCAATCGGAGAGATCCACCGTCCGGCCGCACCCGCCCGCGGCGCCCGGGACGCTGTGCAGCCGGGCCCGCGCCGCCGTCACCCGCGACCGGGCGCCCGTCCAGAGAGCTTCGATCCCCCGCGGCTCCGTCTCACCGTCGCGCAACGACCAGGTGGCCGCCTCCTCCAGCTCGTGGAAGATGTCGATGCGGTCGAGCAAGGGGCCCGACAGGCGGTTCCCGTAGCGGGACCGCGCGGCGGGCGTGCAGCGGCAGCCGCGGCGCCGGCTGCCGTAATAGCCGCAGCGGCAAGGGTTCATGGCGCCCAGGAACTGGAAGTCCGCCGGCCAGAACCGGGCGCCCGGCCCGCGCGACACCGCCACGCGCCGCTCCTCCAGGGGCTCGCGGAGAGCGTCGAGGACGGCCGGCGCGAATTCGGCCAGTTCGTCGAGGAACAGCACGCCATGGTGGGCCAGCGTCACCTCGCCGGCCCTGAGGGACGGTCCCCCGCCGACGAGTCCGGCCCGCGTCACCGTGTGATGGGGAGCCCGGAAGGGTCTCGCCCCGCACAGATGCGTCCCGCGCAACAGGCCCGCGGCGCCCTGGATGCGCGTGACCTCCACGGCCTCCTCCCGGGAACAGGGGGGCACCAGGGCGCCGATGGTCCGGCACAGGCGCGTCTTCCCGGTGCCCGGCGGCCCCACGAGCAGGACGTCGTGCCGGCCGGCCGCGGCCAGTTCCGCCAGTCGCCGCAGCGGCGCGTCGGCCTGGGCGTAGAAGCCGACGGCCTCCCGGGGCGCCGCCGGCGCCCGCATGGCACGCGGGACGTCCCGGCACCGGCGCAGGCCGTCGCCCGTGCCGTACCAGGCGACGACGTCGGCGAGGCGCCGCGCCCCCAGCACGGCGATTCCGGGCACCAGTCGCGCTTCCCAGGCCTGCGCGTCCGGCACCACGAAGACGCCGGCGCCGCGGGCGGCGGCGGCGGTCACGATGGACAGCAGGCCGCGAACCGGACGCAGCTCACCGGTCAGGGACAGTTCCCCCAGCAGCACGGCCTCGCGCCGGGCCGGCGGCGTCGACGCCTCCGCGCGTCCGCAGGCGCTGACGCCGACGGCGATGGCCAGATCCATCGCCGCACCCTGTTTCTTGACGTCCGCCGGCGCCAGATTGACCGTGACCCTGCCGGACGGCCAGGACAGGCCGCTGTTGCGCATGGCCGACAGGACGCGCTCGCGACTCTCGCGCAGCGTGGTCCCCGGCAGGCCGACGATCTGGAAGGTGGGCAGGCCGCGGCGGACGTCCACCTCCACCGTCACGTCGTAGCCGTCGATGCCGCAGACGGCGCCGCTGTGTATCCGTTGGACCATCCCCCATCCCCCCGTCGTGGTTCGCCGGGCCGCCTTTGCGGGATCCGTGCCCGCGGGCCGGCGACGGCCGGATGCCGGCGCACGGCACCGTCGTCGGCCGTGGAACGGGAACATCGGATGAAGAGGAAGGGCGTGACGGGCATACCGCGAGCGACATCGGACGTCCCGGGCGTCTTCCGCCGGTCACGTCCTCGGCCGGGGCGGGCATGGAGACGAGAAAAGGGCCCCCGTGACGGAGGCCCTTCTCGCTTGCTCGATCCGCGAATCAGTCGAAGAGGTTCTTGACCTCTCCCCACGTGCGATCCTCGTTGGCCGTCGGATCGTGGGGGTAGACGATCTTCACACCGAAGACCTGATCGTAACCGGCCGGGACTTGGGCCCACGGCGCGGCTTCCGAGATGCCGGTGCCGAAGAAGAGCCAGTCGCCCAGCTCGTAGCCCCAGCCCGTCAGCTCCGCGTAGGCGCTGCCGCCGACCACGTCGCAGGTGCCCTCGCCGGCGCCGGAATGGTATCCGAAGCCGATCGGATCGTTCAGATCCATCTCCCAGCCGTCGTCCACGGCCATGTCCAGGAGCATCGTGCCGTCGGTGAAGGTGCCCGGATTCGCATAATCACCGGGCGTGCCTCCGGCCAGTGCGTCCTCAAAGATCTGGATCACGCCGCCGTTGAAGATGTAGTCCTTGGTCCGTCCCACCGGGTCGTGATCGTAGGTCGCGATCGCCATCCCCGTGATGCAGATCGTGTACTGGTTGAGTGCGAAGTCCGTGGTCACGGGTGTCGCCGCCACCGTCGGGGCGTTGGCGATTCCGTAGACGGTCACGGTCGACCCCACAGCATCGGGTACGGGGTTGTACACGGCATAGCCCTGGAAGGTGAACTCCTGTCCCACAGCGGGGACGGCCACCATCAGCGCGAGTGCAATCATCACCAGTCGCTTCATTTTGCCCTCCTTCCGCTCGTTATCGGTACAGGTTCTTGACGTCTGTCCAGGTCATGTCCTCGTTGGGGATGGTGCCATCGTAGTAGATGTTCCCGTCCGCCTCGAGATCGTAGCCCTCCGGAACGTTCGGATCGACATCGCTGCCGATGACGCCGGCGATGGTCACGGCGTTGGGGTTCTGGAGTTCCTGTCCGAGTTCGCTGTAGTGGGTTCCCAGTTCGAACACGAGCATGCCCTGGAAGCTGCCCACCGAACTGGTCGTGTCGAAGTTGATGACGAAGTTCGAGAACGACCCGTGCAGGTAGATCTCGCCGTCGCTGAAGGATCCGATGGCACCGGCGTCGGGCGGATCCACGCCGAAGTAGGGCATGGTGTAGCCCGCGTCGGCGTATTCCTGCGCGATGATGTCGAGGGTGCCGCCGGTGTAGAACGCCTGGATCTCGCCGCCGCCGAGGTCGGTCTGACCCACGGAGACGAGATCGCTCAGCACGAACGTGTACTCGTAGTCGTCCTGGCTCCAGGTCAGTGGCGCGCTGATGTTGTCGACATAGCCGAGACCGGCCATGACGTCGCCCGGATCACTCGGCGGGAATCCCTGGACACCGACCGAGTTGTCGGACTCGTAGAGATAGCCGATGATGTCCATCACATCCTGCGCGTGTGCGACACCGGCGCCGCAGCAAACGGCGAAAAGAGCCAGCATCCACAGTTTCTTCATACTACCCCCCAATGTTCATGACCCGGCTTTCACCCCTGGGTCATCGCCTTAAGGTTGTGAAACTATCATGCAATCGCATGGTCTCGCGGCAGGCGAAGCTGGGCGGGTAATGACCAATAGCGGGAGTCAAACCAGCGATCAGTCGGTGTCGCCGCAGAGACCTTCTCCAAGCGGTGGATATTCACCCACATCCACTACCTGTATCCCACTATATCACACATGCCTTCTGCTAGGCAATCAAAGAATTCGTTAATTATCACGAAAAACACATGTCGCCGACGGCTCTCCGCGAAAAAAAGCGGAGGTTCCGCAAAGAACCTCCGCGTATAGACTTACACACGGCATACCCATTCCGATGGGTTGGCCCCTTCCTCGGACGGGCCTAGAGATCGCAGGGACGGACCGTCTTGCGACCATTGGCGATCGCGCGCTTCTCGGCGTCCTTGATCAGTTCCTTGACCTTCTTGTCGAGGGCCTCGTAGAAGTCGCCGGAGACGTTGCACTTCTTGACGGTTTCCTTGGTCTTGCTCTTGCTGATGATCATGATGCCTCGTTTCCTCCTGAAATAGGGTCGTACGCGTGTTGATGACATCGTGGGCCGATGCGGGATTGTGGCGAATCCGGCCGCTCGTGTCAACGGTCATTCGCCCGCCCCCCAAACGGGGGATGCTGGCGATCCGGCCTTCGGCGGGGCACACAATCGTCTCGACAGGGTGGTCCGTCAAGCATAGTTTTGATGTCCCCGCCGGGCGCATCGTCCGCGCGACGTCCCACTCCGAGGAGGCTCCATGTCCAGCGAGCGCATCACGTCCTACCTGTCGCGGCATCTCGACCGCCATGTCGAACAGCTCTGCGAATGGCTGCGGATTCCCAGCATCAGTTCCATATCCGAGCACAAGGCGGACACGCGGCGCGCCGCCGAGTTCGTCGCCGCCGAACTGGGAGATCTCGGCCTCGAGGTCGAGCTCGTGGAGACCGACGGCCATCCCCTGGTCTTCGCCCGGAGCGAGCAGCGCCCGGAGCGGCGCACGCTGCTCATCTACGGCCACTACGACGTGCAGCCCGTCGATCCCCTGGACCTGTGGGACTCCCCGCCCTTCGAGCCGCGGCTCGAGGACGGCATCATCTACGCGCGCGGCGCCTGCGACGACAAGGGCCAGCTCTACACCCACGTCAAGGCCCTGGAGGCCTACGTCAAGGAGGGCGTCGAGCTGCCGGTGAACCTGAAATTCATCATCGAGGGCGAGGAGGAATGCGGCGGCCCCGCCGTGTACCGCTACACCGAGCAGAACGCCGACAAGCTGGCCTGCGACGCGGTCGTCATCAGCGACACCAGCCTCTACAACGAGGAGACGCCGGCCATCTGCTACAGCCTGAAGGGGCTGACCTACATGCAGATCGACGTGGTCGGCCCCCGTGCGGACCTCCATTCGGGCAGCTACGGCGGCACGGTCCAGAACCCGGGCAACGCCCTGGCCGAGATCGTCGCCGGCCTGAAGGACCGGGACGGACGCGTGCTGATCCCCGGCTTCTACGACGACGTGCTGGACGTGGACGACGCCGAGCGGGCGGCCTTCGCGTCGCTGAACTACACCGATGCGGTCCTGCGCGAGGAGACCGGCGCGCCCGGCCCCTTCGGCGAGGCCGGCTTCACCACCCTCGAGCGCATGTGGGCACGCCCGACCTGCGACGTGAACGGCCTGTGGAGCGGCTACAGCGGCGAGGGCGCCAAGACCATCGTGCCCTCGGCCGCCGGCGCCAAGGTCAGCATGCGTCTGGTGCCCAACCAGGACCCCGAGAAGATCGCCGAGCTCTTCGAGGCCCACGTGAAGTCCATCGCGCCCGACGGCGTGGACGTGAAGGTCACCGACCTGCACGGCGCCCAGGCGGTGATGGTGCCGCGCGATTCGGAGATGATGCAGGCGGGCATGCGGGCCATGGAGCGCGGCTTCGGCAAGCGGCCGGTGTTCATTCGCGAGGGCGGCTCGATCCCCATCGTGGGCACCTTCCAGGACTGTCTGAAGGCGCCGGTCCTGCTCCTGGGCTACGGCCTGCCCAACGACAACATCCACTCGCCCAACGAGAAGTTCCACGTCGAGAACTTCGCCAACGGGATCCGCACCACCGCGGCGCTGTTCGAGGAGGCCGCCCGCTGAGCGCCCCGTGTTGACAACCCAGGGCGGGAAGCTTAGATTCTCGCCTCCAACGGCGTCCCCGTCGTCTAACGGTTAGGACACCGGCTTTTCAAGCCGGCAATACGGGTTCGATTCCCGTCGGGGATGCCAGCTCCCTACATCACACGTCAAACAACAGGTTGAACGGGACATCATTGCGTTCCGTCTGCACGTCTGCCGTTCAGTTCGTCAACCCTGTCGCTCATCCGCGCGCATAGATCGATTAACTCTGGATCGTGCAGCCGCAAAGATACCTGCTGCATCAGGTGGTCTAACCGCTCCGGATCCGCCCGTCTCAGCCAGGCCAAGCATTCCGTGAGCCAGAATAGCCGGATGGCGGGAGCGAGAGCCTCGTCCTCGACCAGCTTGACGGCCTCGGATCGATGCCTCGACCCGAATAGGTTCTTGAGCGCACGCATACGATGCGGGGCATCAAAGGCGTTCCGATAGGGCCAGCGGATGCCTTTCCTGTTGGCGAGCTCTGGGTAACAGCCCTCCCGGTCCAGATTCTCGTAGCGATGTGTCCAGACACGTCCAATGTACTCGCGTGCGATCGCATACAAGGCCGCGGGCCTACTCTCAGGATCTCCCTTCATGATCAGTGCCACCAATAGCTCTCCCCTGAGATCGGCCTCAGACAACGGAACGTCGTCCCAGAGCCGCAGGAGCATCTCCGACTCTCCCAACGCCGCCAGCGCGTACCCGACTGCCGACACATCGAGATCGAACAACTCCGAGGACGGGCAATTGCGGCCGTGAACGCGCTCGGGATACTTGACCCGGATGCGCCGCGGCTCCCTGCGAGCGTCGCGCCAGAGCCGTTTCAATCCCTCGATATCATCGGTCGTCGGCGCGGTCAGTTCGCCGATCAGGATCGCGCTTCCCAGGATCGATAGGTTCTCGGCCGCAGCAACGCGACGGAGGACCTCGTCCCTCACCTCGGGACGCTCCGCCAACGTGTTAAAAACCGCCATGGCCCTCTTGTCCCTTGACGGGGCCCGATGGCTCAAAGCCACGCTCATCAGGGGGTACAGGACGTGCGGATAGTCGTTGACAGTCCCCTTGGTTATCGTCGAATCGCCGTCGGCCAACCCGACGCACCAGGATTCCGCATCTCCGGCGAGCCAACCCACAAGCGTGTCTATCGCCTGGTCGTCTCCGCAGGCGGCCGCCATGGCGACGGCGTCAGCCCCCAGATCGCGGTCATCCCACCTCGGATGATGCGCCACCCTGTCCCACAGGCTAGGATCGAGATAGCGGTCGGCGAGCTTTCTCATGGACGGTAGAGATTTCCAGTCCCCGTACTGGATGATCGTCGCTAGGGCGAGTTGGTAGAGGTTGCGATCGCAGTAGGCGCGCTCGGCTACTCTGTCCCCGCGTACCACGATTTCCACAGCCACCTCGCAAGCGGCCTGGGGGTCCAGCTTACAGAGCGCTTCCAGCGCGTCGATGGCGTACAGGGGACGGCCGGAACCGGCCCAGCGCCGGAGTTCCTCCACCGCGCACGGTTCCCCGAGTTCGCCCAGGGCCCACAGACCAGACCGGAGATCCTGTCCAGGGCGCAGGGCGCCCCGGTGCTCGCGCAGGAAGTCGTCGCAGTCGCCGCGGGGAACGCTATGGCTCGCCAGAAAGTCGACCAGCAGGCCTACGGCGTCCGATGTTTTAGTATGGCCTAGATAGCTGGCAGCTTCGACCCGCGCTTGCAGGTCATCCAAGTCCAGGGCACGCACCACGTCCAGATCTTCGAATTGGATGTCCACCATGTCCTCGGGCGACACGGTGGCCCTGCACTTCGTGAGCCAGAGCTGGTTGATACGAGAGAAGAAGCGGCCGTATAGATCGAGCATGTACGACGGAGCGGGCTCGGGCAGATGGTAGACGGTCGGGTCATAATCCGGATCGGCCCAGTACGATTCCTCGATGTGATAGATCGTGCGTCCCCACGGCTTCAAGGAGGCCTGCCACTCGATTCCCTGGACGGTCGAGGGCCGCCGGGGCCGCTCGGAAAGTACGTACAGGAGCAATTCTGCGGGATGCCCGTTCAGGGAACTGATCTCCAGCGGAAAAACAGGCCGGGCAACCGCGAACCGGAAATGGATCGGTTGGATCTCTCCGTTCTTCAGGTCATCTGCGGTCTCGTCATCCGCCTGTTCCGGGTCGATCCGGATCGCGGCGAGGGTCCAGCCCTGCCGGGCGTAGCGGTCGAGCACCTCAGGCGCGCCGTCCGGAAGGTCAAAACCGTGGGCATCCAGCCAGGCCCCGAGACGGTAGCCGTCGCCGCCGTCGAGCAACGTGACGTCATACAAGCCGACGTCGTGATGGGTCGCATGGATACCGGCCTCCGTCAGGCCCGCGGTCATCGTGAGCCGTCTGAAACTCTCGCCCACCCTCACGAAGGGATCCTGCATCATCTTGCTCAGGATCTCGAACACGGGTCCCTCTGCCGGTTCCATTCGCGGACGTGAAGGAAGAGGGACTAGCCAGCCGAAATCGCTCGTGGCCCCCTCGAAGCGCACCGACAGGACGAGGTCCTGCTGCCCGTCCTCGTGAACGATCAGTGCCTTCTGCAGGGGCTCCCTGATGTCGCTGTCTTGGTTGCGCCAGACGAACATGCCGTCGGCGAGCGCTTCGACACAGGGGACGAGGGAGAACATGATCACGGTAAAGACGATCGGCATACGGGAGCAGAACATAGGGTACCTCCATGACGGACTGTATGAGGGTACGCCCTCTACTTCAGCAGGTCAAAGGAGCCAAAATACGCCAACCAACACTATGGCCGTATCAATGAAATCCGAGAGGGGTTCCAAGAAGGTTTGGGACTGATGGCGAGGGCAGGATCCTCACTTAGATATTCAACTTGGATATGCAACGAATCTAGGCAACACCTTCAATCTGAAGCAGTGAAAGATCCCGCAACCACTGATTCAGCTGGTTCCAACTCGGAACCGGCAGGAATGCCAAGCCTACCTCTCGCTCTCGATTTCCCCTGCTATGTATGTGGACGGGCTGCAGGTCAAGGCAGACCGGACCGTCGCACCCCGGCTCCTCGGACGTGGACAGAGTTGGGGCGAGTCACTCGATCTTCCTGGCGTTCGGTGAATCCGTGAAATAGTATTGTGGGTAAGCCGTTAGCAATCCGCGATCGTTCTCGCGTCACGAGACCCAGGGGGAAGGCGAATGCCCCGTCTCTTTCGCCAGAAATCCGGCGGTCCGACCACGGAATCGAAAGCAGAACGCTTACGCCACGGTAAGCTCATGCGTCGGACCGTGCTCAAGCTCGTCCTGATCTACCTCCTGCCCTTCATCCTTCTGACCATCTATTTCCACTTCCAGGCCCTGCAACTTCATGACGAGGCCCGGTGCCAGCAATTGATATCGGCCGCCGAGTACCAGGCCCACATGCTCGACCTCTTTCTGCGGGAACGCGCCGTGAACCTCGCCAATCTGGCCCAGGATCCCCAACTGTTGGACGCCCCTTCCCGCAACATGCTCGAAGATTATCTGAGGGACCTGCGCCGCGTCTCCGACAGCTTCGTGGACGTGGGGGTCTTCGACGCCGCAGGTGTACAGGTGAGCTACGCGGGCCCCCATCCGGAGTTGGAGCAACGCAATTACGCCGCCGAGCCCTGGTTCCGAGAACTGCACGAGGCCGGCCAGCACTTCGTGATCACGGACATCTACCTGGGCTTCCGCCAGAAGCCTCATTTTACCATCGCCTACCGGCGCGAAGTGGACGACGCCTTCTTCGCCATGAGGGCCACCCTCGACCCCGAGGAGATCTATGCCTACATCACCTCCTTGGAGGGAGCGCGGCAGGTGCATACCTCCATCATCAACCGTGATGGCACCTACCAGATGGTCACGCCGGCCGGCGGTACACCCCTGACCGGCGCCACCCTGATCCCTCCATCCTCGCCTGCCGTGGGTTCCCAGACGGTGAAGATCGACGATGTCGCGACCTCCTACGGCTATGCCTGGCTGTCGACGGCGCCCTGGGCTCTGATGGCTCAATCCGCGATCCCGCCGCAGAGCCGCTTGCTGCTGGGCGGCGATGTGCGAATCGCCGCCCTCACCCTGCTGGTCATCTGCCTGATCCTGGCCGCCACCATCGTACGGGCACGTCAGCAGGTGTACATGGAGGAAGAGCGCGACGAGACGAAAGCCCAGTTGGAACAGGCCGCCAAGCTGGCGTCCGTGGGCGAGCTGGCGGGAGGCGTGGCCCACGAGATCAACAATCCATTGGCCATCATCAGCGAAGAGGCGGGCTTGATGCACGACCTGCTGGACCCCTCTTTCGGCCGTGAAGTCGGGCCGGACGAGCTGCAGCGGAGGCTTGGCATCATCCAGGACGCCGTGTATCGCTGTCGCGACATCACGCGAAAGCTCCTCGGCTTCGTGCGAAAAACGGACATCCGGTTGGCGCAGCACGATGTGCGGGCGCTGATCGACGAGGTCATCGACGGGCTCCTGGGCCACGAGCTGGCCACGTCCAACATCCAGCTGGAGCGGCGCTACGCGGACGGGCTGCCCGAGATCGTCACCGATGGGAACCAGCTGAAGCAAGTTATCCTGAACCTGGTCAATAACGCCATCGACGCCACCGACGGCGCGGGCAAGGTGACCATCGTCGTCGACAGCGAGGAGGACCAGCTGCGGATCGAGGTGACCGACACCGGTTGCGGCATGCCCCGGGAACAGATGGAGAAGGTCTTCCTGCCCTTTTTCACCACCAAGGAGGTGGGCAAGGGGACCGGGCTCGGCCTGTCGGTCAGCTATGGCATCATCAAGGGATTGGGCGGCCGCATCAGCGTACAGAGTGAACCCGGCCGCGGCAGCACCTTCACGGTCACGCTGCCCCTGGAATGAACTGGCACTGGTCGGCGTAAGGAACGCCGATCCAAAACATCGGAGGCCGAGCGGATGGCCAAACTGCTCATTGTTGACGACGAGACGAGATTCCGCGAAACCCTCTCCGAGAGGCTGATACTGCGGGGGATCACCAACGAGGCGGTGGGCGACGGCGTGACGGCCATCCAGCTGGTACGCGGCGATCCGGACATCGACGTCGTCATCCTGGATCGCATGATGCCCGGGATCAGCGGAGAGCAGGTGCTGAAGGACATCCGGCTCTACAGGCCGGAGGTGCAAGTCATCTTCCTGACCGGCCACGGCGACATGGACTCGGCCATGGAGGTCGGCAAGCTCGAGGCCTACGCCTACCTGGAAAAGCCCTGCGACCTGGATCAACTGATCGGCACGATCGAAGCCGCGCGAAAAGACGTGGTCCACGCCAAGGCACGTCATGAGATACCCCACGTGGAGAAGGGATCCCTGCACAAGTGGCTGGTCGGCTCGGCCAACAGTCGTCCCGGCGTGATCCTGTTCGGGGTGCTGCTCTTCGCGGGCCTGGTCCTGATGCCCACGCCGACGCGCCTGACCGAGTTGCTGTCGACCCCCAAGGCCGGTGGGACATCCGACGTCCACATGGGCTACGCCTACTATCGTGACATGGCGCCCGGGGAAACCATTGCAGAATACTATGCCGGCCACTACGACGTGGGCGAGACCGTCCGCGATGAGTCCACCGGCCGCCAGGTTCGCCGGTTGGAGACGTCACAGGCGGCACGAAGGGCACAGACCATGCTCGCCACCCTGGTCGTGGCGGCGTTGTTCTGGGCCAGTGGCGCGGTGCCCATCGGCATAACGGCGCTTTTCGTGGGCGCAGCGATGTATTTCCTTGGCGTGCTGCGCCCGGACGACGTGGCCCGGGCCTACGCCAAAGACGCGGTCATCTTCATCTTCGGCGTGCTGGCCCTGTCCCGCGCCATCTCGCGCACGGGCCTGGATCGCCGCATCGGCCTGTTGCTGCTGAGGCCCGCCCGGTCCCTGACTCGATATATGTTCGTCTTCCTGCCGATCTTCGCCATGGCCTGCTCATTCCTCTCCGAGCACGCCCTCGTGGCGTTCCTGATACCCATGCTCATGCTGGTCTACTCCACCTCCACCGAGGAGACCGGGATCCGCAAGGATCCGGCCCTGGCGGTGATGCTTATCCTGGCGCTCAACTTCGCGGCCAATTGCGGGGGCCCCGGCTCGCCGGCCGCGGGCGGACGCAACGCCGTGATGATCGGCATCCTCGCCGAATACGGCGTTGCACCGACATTCGGAGAGTGGGTCAAGTACGGCCTGCCCTTCGTGCCAGTGATGGGACTCGTCATCGCCGCATATTTCTATCTGGCGCTGCGTCGCCAGGTGCGCACGCCGCAGATAGACATCGCGTCCATTGTGAGGCGCGCCTCGGACAAGATCGGGCCCATGAACGCCAAGGAATACATAACTGCGGCCGTGCTCATCGGGCTGGTCGCCCTGTGGATCACCTGCAGCGACGTGTTGGGCATGGGCGGTCCGGTGATCCTCGCCATAGTCCTGCTCAACGTGTTGCGCGTGATCCGCTGGCGGGACATCGCCGGTATCCACTGGGAAGTCGTGGCGCTGTACGCCAGCGCTTGCGCCCTGGGCAAAGGACTGGCCGTGACGGGCGCGGCGCTCTACATAGCCGACGGCTTCATCAGCCTGCTGCCCGAGAGCCTGATCTCTGGTGAGGGACTGGCCATGGCGGCGGCCATCTTCACGGGCCTGAGCACCAACTTCATGAGCGACGGAGCGACCGTCTCGGCCATCGGGCCCATCACCGTCCCCATGAGCATCATCAGCGATGTGCACCCCTGGATGGTGGGCCTCGTCACGGCCTTCGCCTCCTCCTTCGCACACATGCTGGTGATCGGAACACCCAACAACGCAATCGTCTACGCGCTGGCGAAGGACCCTGTCACCGGAGAGCAGCTGATCACCCTGAAGGACTTCCTGCGGCATGGCAGCATCGTGCTGCTGCTGAGCTTCGTCGTGCTGATCTTCTGGGTGATCCAGGGCTACTGGCGCTGGCTGGGATTCCCGGGCTAAACGAGGTCGGCACCACCGGCCGGACCAAGGAGAAGGACCATGGAGAACAAGATCAAGCTGCTGATCGTGGACGACGAAGTGCAGTTCCTCGACTCCATTGCCGAGCGTCTGGAGCTGCGCGATTTCGACGTCACCAAGGCCAGCTGCGGCGACGACGCGGTCGCAGCCGCGAATAAGAAGAAGTTCGATCTGGCCCTGCTGGACCTGAAGATGCCCGGCATGGACGGGCAGGAGCTGCTCGAACTGCTCAAGCGCGAGCACAAGTATCTCGAGGTGATCATGCTGACGGGACACGGCAGCATCGACTCGGCAATCGAATGCACCAAGTTGGGCGCCTTCGGCTACCTGCCCAAGCCTTACGAGCTGGACCACCTGTTGGAGGTCCTCAAGGACGCCTACCAGACCCGCCTGCAGAAGAAGTTCGCTGACGACTCACAGCGCATGGAGAAACTGCAGAAGACGGCTCTCGGCTCGAGCGCTCTGGGCATCCTGAGAGCCATGCGGGAGCTGGACGACGATCAGAAATGAGGGCTCCGGCCCTTTCACCTGCCTGGACTTGACGACCTTCTCGCACCCCGGCCGCTTCGAGGTGGTCTTGTGGTGCGCGTCGTGCCGGCCGTACCCGAACCCGCTCGTTCCCTTCGGTTATGCCATCAAGATTGTGTTTCTTCGAGGCGACCCACTGGGTCGCCTCATCTCTGAGCGATCCTAGTATGCGTACGTCAATTCATGCCCCTGATT
>Ga0180435_10001504_pt1 | contig 24214 bp, 22 predicted proteins | sample SS_ome_3_FD_132467 | JGI IMG/M metagenome (GOLD analysis project Ga0180435, IMG submission 132467) | Hypersaline lake sediment archaeal communities from the Salton Sea, California, USA - SS_3_S_1 metaG | ecosystem: Environmental > Aquatic > Non-marine Saline and Alkaline > Hypersaline >... | reverse complement strand
TATTCTCAATCTAATTTATTTTTAAGAAAAGGTTGATATACTTCAGCAAAATTTAGAAGTGATAACAATTATCATTTACTTAAAATTATAATGATCCGATAAAAGGAAAGAAAGTGGAAAAAATAACAATTGCATTAGCTGGACAACCCAATGTAGGGAAAAGTTCATTGATTAATGCTATATCTAATGCCACACTGAAAGTAGGAAACTTTTCAGGTGTGACAGTAGATAAAACAGAAGTGGAATTTACAATATGCGATGAAGTAGCCTGTAAGGATTATGAAGTGCATATCATTGATCTGCCTGGGGCATACTCTTTAACAGAGTATACGATCGAGGAGAAAGTCACCAAAAGTTTTTTGCAGAGTGATGAGTATGACGTCATTGTGAATGTAGTAGATTCGACAAATCTTCAAAGAAATCTTTTGTTTACAACGCAACTCCTTGAGACAGGTAAAAAAGTGGTTGTTGCACTCAATATGGATGATGAAGCGAAAAATGAGGGCATTTCAATTGATGAGAAACAACTTTCAGCTATTTTAGGTGTACCGTGCATAAAGACATCTGCCTCACAAAAAATGGGGGTCGAAGCACTGAAGGAAGCAATCATTGAAGTGTATGAAAAAGAGGAGACAGGCGGGAAAGTGGTCTATAGTGACCCTATAGAAGAAGAGATAGAAGCCATTGTTACCTTTTTAAAAGAAAAAAACTATAAAAATAAGATGCCTTATCGCCAATTGGCAGTAAGATTGTTGCAAGAAGATGTAGATGTCTATAAACAAATGCACGATGAGCCTATCTGGATAGAGATGCTTCCTATTGTGAGAGAAGGGTTGAATCACCTTTATCTGCATAACAATACGAAAGATCTAGAACAGATCTTTGCAGATGAGCACTTTGCCTTTGCCAAAGGGGCAAAGATGGAAGTGATGTCAGTAGAGGGAATGAAAGCCAAGAATCTGACACAAAAGATAGATAATCTTCTTATCAATAAATTTTTGGGTATCCCTCTCTTTTTATTCTTCATGTGGGCACTCTTTCAGATCACATTTGAGTTGGGTGCTGTACCGATGGACTATATTGATGCAACCTTCAGTTGGCTTGGTGATCAGGCAAAAGCGGTTTTGGGAGAAGGTGAGTTAGGTTCATTGGTAGCCGATGGTATGATCGCCGGTGTAGGTGCCGTGGTGATGTTCTTGCCCAATATCATCATTCTTTTTATCGGTATTGCATTGCTTGAGACAACGGGCTATATGAGTCGTGTTGCCTTTTTGCTTGACGGGTTTTTCCATAAGTTCGGTTTGCATGGTAAGAGTTTTATCCCTCTAGTGACAGGGTTTGGATGTTCCGTTCCCGCATATATGGCGGCACGTACACTTAAAAATGAGAAAGACAGACTCATCACCCTCTTTATCATAGGATTTATGAGCTGTGGGGCAAGGCTGCCTATCTATGTATTGTTTGCCGGGGCATTTTTTACGCAAGAACAGGCCGGTAATATCTTGTTCATCATCTATATCTCTGGTGCAATTTTGGGGCTTTTTGCAGCAAAAGTGCTCAAGATGTTCGTCTTTAAAGGCGAAGATGAGCCGTTTGTAATGGAGATGCCAAAGTATCGTATGCCATCTTTAAAGCTTATCTGGCATACAGTGTATGGTCAGGCGAAGTCTTATTTGAAAAAGGCGGGAACTTTCATTTTGGCTGCATCTATACTACTTTGGTTCGCAGGAAATTATCCTAAAAATGAAGCACTTGAAGCGCAATATGAAACAAAGATAGCCCAAGCGATCGATGAAGAGACAAAAAGTCAATTAAGCAATGAACTCTCGAAGACGCTGCTTGAAGAGAGTTATCTAGGAAAGATAGGGCATGCCTCTGAGCCATTCTTTGCGCCACTTGGATTTGACTGGCGTATGGCTGTAGCTCTTGAGACAGGTTTGGCAGCCAAAGAGGTGGTTGTTTCAACACTTGGTGTACTTTATGCACTGGGTGATGAGGTGGATGAAGGAAATGAAGGGCTTATCAAGCAGATCCAAGCAAACATTCCATTTGCAGCGGCGATCGCATTTATTGTCTTTGTGATGATCTATCTGCCTTGTTTGGCGGCATCTATGGTATTTGCCAAAGAAGCAGGCGGATGGAAATATTTGGTCTATCTCTTCTTGATGACCACGACAACGGCATGGATACTCAGTTTTATAGCGTATCGTGTTACGCTGATGATCACAGGAGGTTAAAATGGTATTAAGTGAATTGCACAAGGGTGACAGAGCGGAGATCATCAAAATCAATGCAGATAAGGCATTGAGAGACAGATTGAACTCTTTTGGAGTCATACGTGGAGAAACACTGCTTATCAAGGGATGCTCCCTTGCTAAGCAGACCATGGAGATAGAAGTAGGATCCACCCACATCGCATTACGTGCAGATGAGGCAGGAAAGATTGAAGTGGAACAGATAGGGAATTAACACGTATAGAAAATATCTTTGAAACAATTTTTTGATATACTTTTTTATTGACTCATCAGGAAATTAAAATTTATGACAAAAATTAAACATTTATTCATAGCTGTTATGACTGTATTACTCTTCACGCAGGCCACAAGTGAAGAGAAAACATTTGAATATCATGAAGTGGCTGCAACAGTGATGATCAATGCGTTAAAGGCTGAATCTGAAAAGAGTTTTTTGAAACAACTTTACACACAGCTTCTCTTCGTCCCTGTATGGATGAATGAAGAGGCACCGTCTCCTGCTGCAAATGCACTTTTTGAATATGTTAAAAATGACCCTACATTAGACAGAGACGGCAGACTCTATCAAGAGCTGTTAAGCCTGGAAGAGCAGATGCATGATATCTATGCGAGTCATGGAAAACTGACCCAAAAGATAGAGCTTGAATTTAAAATTTCTCAATTTTACAAAGAGTATACAAATTATGCCTATTTTGGGAGTATCAACTGGGGTGCATTTCAAGCCAGAATTTCAAATCTCATCGTCAACGGGGTAAGTACCGAATGGATACTGCACAGGCCAAAAGCTTCTGTTATAGGAATGCTTGAGAAGGCACTCTTTGGTGCAGACTTGGCCAATGAACTCGAGAAAGCTGCACCGCAAAAGTACCACTACAAGCAATTACAGCAAAAGGTAGCTGAGTATAGAGAGATCAAAGCAAATGGCGGTTGGGAAAAAGTAATGCTCACTGAAACGCTGAAGCCAGGCAAAAGTGCAGATGGTGTTCCCTCATTGCGTCAGCGTTTGATCGTGACTAAAGATTATCTTCCGTGTGAAGAGAGCAGTGATGATGCGTTGGTCTATGATGAGTGTTTACAAAAAGCAGTGAAGTATTTTCAGATACGAAACGGTCTGGCAGATGATGGTGAAGTGGGCCCAAAAACACTTTCCGTACTCAACAAGAGTGTAGATGAACGTATTCAAACGCTTCTTTTGAACCTTGATCGTATCAAGTGGTTCAATGATCCAAAGTCACAGAGACATATCATCATTAATATTCCTGATTTTATGCTCTACTTTGAACAAGACGGAGAGTTGATACAAACATTTAGAACGATCGTCGGAACACCAAAAAACCCTACGCCTATCTTTTCAAACAGTGTGAAAACGATCGTACTGAATCCACAGTGGAATGTACCAAAAAGTATTATTCAAAAAGAGTATATTCCAAAAATATTACGAAACCCAAATGTACTTAGAAAAGAGAGGATCGAAGTATATAGCGGATGGGGAAGAGATGCATCTATAGTTGATCCGTCCTCTGTCAATTGGGCAGCGTACCGTTACAGCAAGACAGTGCCTTACCGTTTAGCACAGACAGCAGGGACACACAATGCATTGGGGAAAGTAAAATTCTTATTTCCGAACAAATTTTCAGTCTACATGCATGATACGCCGACAAAACATCTTTTTGAAAAAGATAAAAGGGCATTTAGTCATGGATGTATCCGTTTGCAAAAACCACGAGAGTTGCTTGAGACATTTTCTACGTTCGAAGAAAATATAGATTTTGAGAAGTCTCAAAAGATACTCAAAGGAACCAAGAAAAAATATCTGCCTTTGGATGAGAAGGTGCCTATTGATGTGATCTATTTGACTGCATGGGTTGACTATGACGGAAAGTTACAGTTTAGAAATGATGTCTATCGTTATGATGAGATGCAATTGAAGTCATTTAAAACATGGTAGTGTGGTAGTAAATGGCATTTGAGCATGCTATCGCTTTAACAGGGAGTATCTCCACAGGGAAGAGTACTACGGTCAAACTTTTAGAGGCTGCGGGATTTCATATCATTGATGCAGATACCATAGCCCATCAGGTACTTGATGAACAGCATGAGGCAATATCGCAACGCTTTGGTGACGCATTTGTAAAAGATGAAAAAGTAGACAGAAAATCTTTAGGTGCAGTTGTTTTTTCAGATGAAGAGAAACGTAAAGCACTTGAAGCACTGCTCCATCCGCTTATCTATGAGGAGATCAAACGTCTCTCTATAGAAGAAGATAAACTAGGTAAGCCCTACTTTATCGATATTCCTCTCTTTTTTGAGAGCAAACGATATCCTATAGAGAGATCTTTGGTGGTCTATGCAACCAGGGAACAGCAACTGGAAAGACTTATTGATCGTGAGGGATATACACAAGAAGAAGCACTTAAGCGCATGGATACACAGATTCCGGTAGAAGAAAAACGAAAATTAGCTACCTATGTTATAGATAATAGTGGTACACTTACGCAATTAGGTCAAGAATGTGAACGAGTGAAAAAGGAGATACTTGATGACAGTAACTAAGTATTCAGCCAATGGGAATGATTTTGTAATATTCATAGCCCAGAAGAAAGCAGATAGATCTGCACTGGCAAAAAAGCTATGTCATAGACAAAATGGCGTGGGAGCAGATGGTATGGTCGTCGTTTTACCTCATCCTGAGTATGACTTTGAATGGGAGTTCTACAATGCAGATGGGAGTGTTGCGGATATGTGCGGCAATGCAACCAGAGCGGTATCACATTTTGCATTGGAAAAAGGGATCGCTAAAGATAATAGAACTGAGTTTTTAACCGGTGCAGGTGTCATTCGTGCGACGATCAATGGACTCTATGTAGTGAGTGACATGACCCCTCCTGAGATCATCGATGAGACTATAGAAGAATATGGTGAAGAGTGGTGGCTCCTTGATACAGGGGTCCCTCATCTTGTTGCTGTAAAAGATGATATAGACGAATTTAACATAGAAGAAGCCAGAGCTTTGCGCCATAAATACAACTGTAACGTAAATATATGTAAAGTGGAAGATAATGTGCTTTATGTTCGTACTTATGAACGTGGAGTGGAAGATGAGACGCTGGCATGCGGAACAGGTATGGTAGCGTGTTTTGTGCGCAATCATAAAGAGGGTAAGGTTTCTGACCAAGTCAAAGTGCATCCTAGAAGCGGTGATGAACTCTATGTCAGTTATGAAGAGGGTGTCTATAGATTTGGCGGTAAAGTAACTAAGACATTTGTTGCCGAGACACTGATATAATTGAGCTAATATTTTAAAGAGGAAGTTATGAAATATCTATTTATTTTTATCATCGCTACATTGACGCTATCTGCAAATGATTTTAGTCAGGCAGTAGAAGATTATAACAAAGGCGGTTACATCAAAGCATTGAATACTTTTTATACTTTGGCCAAAGAAGGCGATCCTAAAGCGCAGTATAATGTCGGCTTGATCTATGCCAACGGAAAAGGGGTTCAAAAGGATCTGACCAAAGCGCGAAAATGGTATGAAAAAGCTGCGAAGCAGGACAATGCATCTGCACAGTACAATTTAGCACAGCTTTATCACGCAGCTGGCCAAAGTGATCCTCATGGGTATGAGAAAGCAAGATATTGGTATGAGAAAGCTGTAGAAGCAGGAATCATGGAAGCCTATAACAATCTTGCAGCACTGTACATCGAAGGAAAAGGTGTAAAGAAGGATCAGCAAAAGGCATTTGAACTCTTCCAAAAAGCAGCAAAAATGGGTGATCCTTCTGCGCAGGTTAACGTAGCAGTGCTCTATGCATGGGGAGAGGATATTACCCATGACAAGATGAAAGCCTATGATAACTTTAAAAAAGCGTTAATTGCCGGCAAAAGCGAAGCAAGCGGATATCTCGATAAGCTCTGTAAAGAGAGCGCCTGGGTCTGCCACGATTAAGGCCCTTCACTTTTAAGTATCTCTTGGCTATACTTTCGTCCTACAAAATATTTAAAAGAGACTAAAAAATGAGATTTTCTTGTTTTGACCTTTTTAATTATGATCGCGTAACTCAGTTGGTAGAGTACTTCCTTGACATGGAAGAAGTCGTTGGTTCAAGTCCAATCGTGATCACCACTCTTTATATCAATCTACTTTTCTAAAATATTTATATTATTTATACAACTGTTGACAATCTTTGACATTTTTATGTTATAGTTTTTCTTAAACTAATGAAGAGGGAAAGTTGTGGGGTTGTTTGATTTTTTAAAACCTAAAGATGAAGTACCATATGAAGAGATCTATAATGAATTAGATGTTTTCACTGCTGCATCTCTTGCCATGCCCAAAATGAACAATCCTTTCTTGCTGGATAATCAAAGTAAACATCCTATGATCTTTGGTTATTTTATGGGTGTTATCGATCATATGGCCAGAGCATATAATCTCAATGAAAAAGAAAAACGTAAAATCTGTAACCACTATTTGTTGAAAAATTTTGCAGATAATGATACAGATCGTGCCAAAGAGCTCTTAAAATATTGTGATGATGTGATGCAAACAAAAGATGCTTCCAATTATGCACTGAGAGGCAAGCTCGCAATGAAAAAATGGAAAGCAGGTGGACCTATGGCCGATTATGCGACCATGGGACTTATTAGAGTATTGAACGACTGATATACTTTTATACATTTTTTGACTCTTCCTATCTAACTCTCTACAGTATTACACAAGCAGATATAATTTATCACATATCCATCATTGATTAAGCCATTGATTAAGCCATGGTTTTTATGCTTTTGCTATAGTTATATTTTATGACTAATTTGGGGAAAGGTTATTTGTATGGAGAAACCATTTATTCAACTACCGGAATTAACGCTTAAATCACTGCTTGATCATAGTGTAAAAACATATATGAATCGTCCAGCTGTACAATTTGTCGGGGGAGATCCTGTACGTTATACACAGCTGGCGCAAAATGTGGAAAACATACAGGAAATGCTATATGCCTATGGTATCAAACCCGGTGACCGAGTGGCACTATACAGTGAGAATATGCCAAATTGGAGTGCTGTTTATTTTGCAGTAACAACGATGGGAGCAGTGATAGTCCCCGTTTTACCCGATTTTCACACATCCGAAGCACTACACATTGCGACACATGCAGAGTGTAAGGCTGCGTTCATCTCCCAAAAACTTTTTCAAACGATGTTGGATGAGAGACAGCCTCCGACCATGAACCTGCTTGTGATCACAGATACACTTAATATCCTTGAAAAACTCTCAACTCCTTCAACTGTGGATAAAGTGATCAAAAAAAGTGGTGCACACATCAGCAAAGCAATGCAGAAAATCGGTAAGCAGAAGAAAGAGGATAGTGAACACCGGATCAAAGAAGATGACCTTGCTTCCATCATCTATACATCAGGGACGACAGGAAGTTCAAAAGGTGTGATGCTTAGTCATAAAAATTTAGTCTCTAACGCTACGGCTGCACAAACAATTGTGGATATCTATCCAGATGATCGATTCCTCTCTATCTTACCGCTGGCACACACCTATGAGTGTACGATCGGTATGCTTGTTCCTCTCTTTAATGGTGCTTCAATTTATTATATACAAAAGCCGCCTACCCCTACCATCCTGATCAAAGCAATGGCGGAGGTGAAGCCTACATTCATGCTTACTGTTCCACTGGTGATCGAAAAGATCTATAGAAATAAAGTACTGCCTAACTTTCAAAAAAACATCATTATCAAAGGGCTTTATGCCATTCCTTTTGTCCGGAAAAAACTTAACAAGATCGCGGGCAAAAAGCTTATAGAGACCTTCGGTGGAAACCTTAAATTCTTTGGTATAGGTGGCGCTGGTGTTTCTCCTGCCGTCGAGAAATTTTTACGAGAAGCGCAGTTCCCTTACTGTATCGGATATGGGTTGACCGAGACGGCCCCTTTACTGGCAGGAACAAACCCAAGCAAGACAAAATATAAAGCGATCGGTCCGGCACTTTCTGGAGTAGAACTTGAATTACGGGATCAAAATGAAGAGGGGACAGGAACACTTTGGGCACGTGGTCCAAATGTCATGATGGGGTACTATAAAGACCCTGAAAAAACGACTGAAGTGATAGATAAGGATGGTTGGTTCAATACGGAGGATATTGGTTATTTTGATGAGGATGGATACTTTTTTATGCATGGCCGTGCAAAAAACATCATTGTGGGATCGAGCGGTGAAAACATTTACCCCGAACAGATCGAATCCATGCTGAATTTGCACCCGTATGTGGCCGATTCATTGGTCTTTGACAATGAAGGTGTTCTCTGCGCACGTATACACCTGGATTATGAAAAACTTGATGAAATGTTCGGTGTTAAACAGAAATCTGAAACCAAGACACATGCAAAGATCGATGAATTGCTTGAAGAGATCAGAACCGACGTCAATACAAAAGTATCTGCATTTTCGCGTATCAAAAAAATCATTGAACAGCGTGAGCCTTTTGAAAAGACACCAACAAAAAAGATCAAACGTTACCTTTACGTTTGATCTTTTAATGGGTACCTTGGCGGCCTTTTTACCACTTAATTCATTTCTATCCAACTTTTAGCTATAATAGCCGCATTTTTAACGCGACAATGTAGGTTGCGTTTACTATAAAGGGTTAATTTGAGTGAAAATCTTATCGGTTATATAGATGACCAGGGCAATATCATTGATACACAGAGTGCAGGAGAGAACTGTACAGCAACACCAATCGAGTATGACAACTCTGAAGCTTCTTTAGAGATAGTACGTCACTCTACAGCACACCTTATGGCACAAGCCATCACAGAGCTTTATCCGAACTCACAGTTCTTTGTAGGACCGGTAGTAGATGAAGGATTCTACTATGACTTCAGAGTCGATGAACAGATCGGAGAGAATGATCTTAAGGCGATCGAAAAGAAGATGAAAGAGCTCATCAAGAAAAAGCATAAGATCGAAAAGTATGAGATGAGTAAAGCAGAAGCTTTAGAAAAGTTTGCAGATGATGACTTGAAACAAAAAGTCATGTCTCGTATCGATGATGATACGCTTTCTATCTACAAACAGGGTGACTTTGAAGACCTGTGCCGTGGACCGCATGTACCGGCACTTCGTTTCTTGCATAACTTCAAACTGACACGTGTGGCAGGGGCATACCTCGGCGGTGATGAAAATGAAGAGATGCTTACACGTATCTATGGGGTTGCTTTTGCAGACAAAGAGTCACTTAAAGCGCACATCACAATGCTTGAAGAGGCTAAAAAACGTGACCACAGAAAGATAGGTCATGAGATGGAACTCTTTATGTTCAATGAAGCAGCAGGGGCAGGACTTCCTTTCTGGATGCCAAAAGGTGCAAAACTCCGTCACAAACTAGAGAGTATCCTGCACAAAGCACACCTCACACGCGGGTATGAACCTGTTCGTGGTCCTGAGATCCTTAAAGCAGATATGTGGAGGACATCAGGTCACTACGCCTGTTATGGTGAAAATATGTATCTCACCACGATCGATGAGCAAGAGTATGGGATCAAGCCAATGAACTGTTTGGGGCACATCCAAGTCTTTAAACAGACACCAAAAAGTTACCGTGATCTCCCACTACGTTACTATGAGTACGGTGTGGTACATAGACATGAAAAATCTGGTGTGCTTCATGGACTCCTTCGTGTACGTGAATTTACACAAGATGATGCGCATATTTTCTGTGAATCAAATCAGATTGCTGCGGAAGTACTGGATGTGGTTGAGTTCGTTGATTCTGTGATGAAGCTCTTTGGCTTTGAATACACGATGGAAGTAGCAACAAAGCCGGAAAAGGCGATCGGTGAAGACAGTGTATGGGAAACAGCAACACAAGGGCTTAAAGATGCACTGGAAGGGAATAACCTTCCATATACAATCGATGAAGGTGGAGGAGCATTCTACGGACCAAAGATCGATATTAAGATCACAGATGCCATTGGACGTAAATGGCAGTGCGGTACGATACAAGTAGATTTCAACCTGCCTGAGCGTTTTGAGGTTGAGTATGTCGCGGATGACAATACACGTAAACAGCCAGTGATGATACACAGAGCGATCTTGGGATCATTTGAACGTTTTATTGGTATCTTGACAGAGCATTATGCCGGAGAATTCCCATTCTTCTTAGCACCGGTTCAAGTCATCTTTGTGCCGATCTCTGAAAGTCATGCAGATGAAGCGTATGCACTTAAGAAAAGATTGGTACAAGAGGGTATGGACGCTGAAGTCTATGATAAAAATGATTCTCTTAACAAACGTGTTAGAAACGCTGAAAAGCAGCGTGTACCGTATGTTGTGATCATTGGAGATGAAGAGGTGACAAATAAAACAGTTGCAATTCGTGACAGAAGAGCCAAAGAACAGTATAATCTTACGCAAGACGAATTTATGGTAAAATTAACACAACAACTTCAAGAAGGTAAAATTTGAGTAGACAAAACGACAGAAACAGAGGAAGAAAAAAAGGCGATGATGTCATCATGAATGACGCCATTAGAGCAAATGAACTTAGAGTACTAGGTGATGATGGTGAGCAGTTTGGTATCATCTCTAGATCTGAGGCGATGGAAATTGCTGAAGATAAAGGTCTGGACCTTGTTCTTGTATCGCCTGATGCAAAGCCCCCTGTTGCTAAAGTAATGGACTACGGAAAGCACAAGTACGAACTTGAAAAAAAGAAAAAAGAAGCGAAGAAAAAGCAAAAGAAGATCGAGGTCAAAGAGGTGAAATTCTCTTGTAAGATTGCTGACAATGATATCGCTTATAAAGTAAAACATGCCAGAGAGTTCTTAGAAAAAGGGAAACATGTAAAACTGCGTGTATTCCTCAGAGGACGTGAAATGGCAAACCCTGAATGGGGTGTAGATGTACTCAACCGTGTTTGGCCTATGCTTGAAGATATTGGAAATCTTGAGAGTAAAGCGTCACAAGAGGGGAGATACATTAACATGTATGTAACCCCACAAAAAAAGTAAAATAGGTCTATAGCACCTAATCTTTCACTAGATATTTAACGCTGTACTCGCAGTACAGCTTTTAAATCTCTAGCAAAATCTCACTCACTCTAAACCTATTTGGTTTAAAGTGGTCAAATTTAATTTTCTTTAATCTCATAATGTAGTTTTAGTCCCTCACTTGTCATCACAAATCCTGAGATATTGATCTTCCCGTCATGTACCAGCTTATGATGCTTCTTGCATAGCGGTATGAGGTTATATTTGTGGTTCTTATGAAAATGGTCTATATGGCCTTTTTCATCTGCCTCTTTTTGTGCAGCGATATGATGCACATCTTCTACATTCTCATCACATAGTGCACATTTGGTCAAGTAGAGGTCTTTGTTGTATTTACTGCTTTTTTGTTTGCGCAGTTTTTGTATATCTGAACCGGAGTGATTGAGATTTTCTCTGATGGTCTGTGCCATTTGTAAGAATTCTCTGTCCATATGTAAAGATTTGGCAAACTCCAGTCCATAGAGACTGTCTCCTCTGCCTAGCTGTAAGACCCTGTTGTATATGAGTGTATCATTGGTCTCATCATACTTGATCCCAAGATGCAAGAAGATGAGATGTTTAAGCTTTTGTAGTTGAGGGATGCTTCCTAGCTGGTGCAGGTGTGTGGCAAAGATAAAGGTAGACCTGAGCGACAAAAGCTTCAAGATCGCACTTGAGACGATCGCCAACGCGGACTCTGTTTCTGTACCTTGACTGATCTCATCTCCAAGAACCAGAGACCTGGCATCTGCACGGTTGAAAATGTTCTTAAGTTCCATCATCTCTACAGAGAAGGTGGAGAGACCTTTATAGAGGTTGTCTTTGGAGACAATACGTGTAAACAACTTGTCATAGAGTGTAAAGCGTAGTTCTACTGCAGGGACATAGAAGCCCGCTTGTGCCAACACGACAGAGAGCCCGATACTTTTCATCAAAGAAGATTTACCTGAGGAGTTGATACCGTAAAGTAGGATACCTAGCACATCTTCATTGTCACTTGCATTGAGAGTGATATGGTTGTGGGAAGTTTGGTTATTCTTTCCCAGAAAGACATCATTGGGTACATAGATACCACGTTCATTGTTCGCTTCGATGATAGGGTGTCTTAATGCGATCGCTTCATAGAAGTTCTCTTCATCCTCTTGAGTCGTTTCTATGATCGGGCGGCTAAGGTTCATACTTTGCGCACATTTGGCGTTTGAGATAGCTACATCAATGTTGGCTATAAACGCAATGAGTTTATCCAGAAGAAGTGAAAAACGGTTTTCAAGAAGATCAAGACTCTCTGTATAGCGCTGTTTAACCAGTGAAACCAGTTTGATCTGAGCTGTTTCATAGGAGCGTGTAATCTCTTCAAAAAGAGGGGCTTGCACCTTGACAGCATTTTTCAGATACTTGTAGTTAAAGTCTTTAAAGAAATGATGTTCATTGTCGATGGTGACAAAAGAGTCTTTGAGTGATTTTTCGATCAGGGTAAATCGGTTTTTGGTCAGATGCAAGAAGTACCCTTCACTCTCTAGGTAATTGACTGAAGTATAACGTGCGGTCCCAGAGAAGAGTTTGTCTTTTTCAAAGAGGGATTCAACATGGGATGCTACATCCTCCATTTTGCTGACCTCTTTTTGCTGTGAGATGACAATGTTGTCAATAGCAGGGTAAACACCGCCTTTAAAGATGTTGTCATTGATCTGTTCTATGCGGAATCGTGCACAGATATCAAGTTCAAAAGTATCATTCAAGACATTGAGCATCTCTTTGGTTTCATCAAAAAGCTTGCTCTCTATCTCCAGGCCACTGCTCTTTGCATCTTCAAGCAGGTTCAGTATTGCTTCGAGTGACATACTGATGTAGGTAAGTTCCACAGGATGAAGCTTACGCAGCTTGATACGTCTTGTGATACGCTCAAGGTCATAGATCTGTTTGAGGTGTGTTTCAAAACGGTCTATACTAGGTAGAAGAAGCTCTGTAAGCGTATAGCGTTCTTCCAATAGTACTTGGTCACAGATAGGGTTAAGCAGACGCTCTTTGAGCAACCTTTTCCCAAATGCGGTGGAGGTTTTGTCTATCAGGTCCAGCAAAGTGATATCAGAAGGATCACGAGAGATGACACCCAGCTGCTCCATCGCATTGTTCCCGATATACATATAGCGATTAGAGCCTAGGAACTGTGGCTTGTTCATCTTCTCTATGATGCTTTCATCATGCTCAATGATAAAGTCTATGAGAATGGCGAGTGCTTCGGTAGTATAAGGATAACGCTCAAGATCAAGGAATTCTATAGCTGAGAGAAAAGAGTTGATGTTGAAGATACGTGTAAAAAGTTCATTCTGGAAATTGATCTTAAAACGTCGGGTGTTGTGTGTATGATGCAGTGAGCTGAGTTCCAGGTAATGAATGAGCCACTCTTTGTCTATCTCTTTGCCCTCAAGTGTAATGATCACCTCTGAAGTAGTATAGGTTTGAAGAAGGTTAAAGGCTTCATCCAGTGCGTAGGTCTTATCATCTCTGGTCGAGTGGATCTCATTACAGATGGTTTTCCCTGTGCTGACATCAATGGCTGCATATCCTACAGAGTAGATCCCCGCATTTTCATCGATCATCAAGGAAACGATGTTGTTTTCTGAGGGTTCACTAAGGTATTCAAAGTTTGTACCTGGAGAGATGATGTTGGAGACGTACCGTTTGACATTAGGCATTTCGCCTTTTTGTTTGACGACAATGATCGTATATTTTTTCGTAGCGATGAGCCGTGCCAAATAACGGTCCAAAGAGACAGCAGGTACCCCTGCAAGAAGAGGGTTCGAAACAGAGTTTTCAAGTACGGCTTTGCTCTTACGGGTAAGCTGGATATTGAGCAGTTCGGCGATCTCTTTAGCTTTACCTACTTTGAGGTCATCATTGTTGACTTCGTAGACTTCAAAAAAGGTGCCGATCTCCATGAGAACGAGAGCATCTTTGCCATATTTTTCTTCGAAATGTACTTGCAGGTCAAAATAAACTTCTGTTAAAAGTTTCTTTTTTTGAGAAAGTATTTCGGTCACTTTATCCACTAGGCTTACCCTCATTTTTAATAGTATAGATTTTATCACAAATAGGGTTAGAGATATCGGTAGTGAATAGGTTTATAAATCTTTTAGATAATTTGGGTATAATACCGTCCCATTTTATTGGATAGATCGGATGTTAGATATCGTATCTAAAGAATAAAAAATTCATAAGGGAGTAAGCATATGCCAAAAATGAAAAGCGTAAAAGGCGCTGTGAAGCGTTTTAAAGTGAAAAAAAGCGGCAAGATCAAAAGAGGAACTGCGTATAGAAGTCACATCCTTTCTAAAGTTGATGGTAAACATCACAGACAGATGAGAAGTCCTAAGCACGTTGACTCTGCTGATGCAAAAAACATTAAAGAGATGATCAACTAATCATCCTTTTTAGATTGAGAGATTCCCCCGATTAGGGGCAAGTTCAAACAGAGAGAATGTTTGACACCTACTATAGCATAACTTCAGCAGTTGGCTTATGCGACTAATCGCATTTGTTTGTTGAGAGTTGTAGCACAAGTTTCAGGTAAAGGAAAACCATGAGAGTAAAAACTGGTGTTGTAAGACACAGACGTCATAAAAGACTATTAAAACAAGCGAGAGGTTTCTACAGCGGTAGAAGAAAACACTTCAGAAAAGCCAAAGAGCAACTCGAGCGTTCATTAGTATATGCTTATAGAGATAGAAGACAAAAAAAGAGAGATTTCAGAAGACTCTGGATCGTTCGTATCAATGCAGCTGCAAGATTAAATGGATTGAACTATTCTACGTTCATGCATGGTCTTAAACTTGCAAATATCGAACTTGACAGAAAGATTCTTGCTGATATGGCAATGAATGCTCCTGAAAGTTTTGCTAAGGTAGCGGAAGCTTCTAAAGCAGCGACCGCTAAATAATTAACTTTTAGTTGACTATTTCTTGAGGGGCTTTTGCCCCTCATCCCCTATTATATATTTCCCCCAAATTTTATTATTAATTGTATTTTTAATTATTCCTTTTTTCTTTGTTCTGCAACAAACAAAAAAACGAATCCAAAAAACGCAAAATGCACATGGCTGTCTCGGGCTGATGGATGTAATTGTTGTTTTAATTTTTTTGAGGGAGAGGAGGAAATTGTCTCCTCCTGATAGGATGTGTTTATCCTCTTTGCATTTCTCCGGAGAATCCGATGATACCTGGACGCAAGTTGCTGACTTGTTCAAATCCTAGAGATTTCATAGCGTGTTGTACTTGGAAGCTTCTGCTTCCTGAGTGACAGTAGACGATGATCGCTTCTTCTTTTTTCCCTGCTAGCATCTCTTCTACTTTTGCATAGAACTGTGATGTTGGCACAAGTACATCGGTTCCTACAATGTGACCCATTTGGAACTCCATGAACTCTCTTGTATCGACAAGCGTAAAGTGGATCATTCCAAGATCTCTAGCTTCAATAAGGGCTTCAAGTTCATCTCCGTCAAGCTGCTCTTCTTTGAGAAGTACTTCTGCTTGTTCCTTGGTAAGTCCACCTGAGTGCTGATGTACGATCTCTTCGATCTCATCATGCATCGATTGTGCTTTTGCATACTCTGGTGTACAGAAGATACCACAGTGACATTTACCGTCTTCAGGGATCTCTTTTTCAAGTGCAGGTTTACATGGGCATATACGGTTATCTGCTGCTTTTTGTTCCTCTGGTGTTTCTCCTATGACCATGAAACAAGGGCAATACCTTTTTCCGTAAATGAGCTTGTTTCTAGCAAGTCCCATAGCTACACCTTCATTGACCTCTTCATTTGGGTTGAGCACAAATCCAAATTGGTTGTTGACCTTATCCACGAAGGTCCATGTTTTTTCTAGTTCTGCCTGAAATTCATCAGAATTCATATCGATTGGTTGCATTACATTCCTTTATCAGTAGTGTTTGAACTGTTTATTTCTAAAGTTTTCGCCATTTTATCAAATTCTTCCACAAAAACTTGTAATTGTTGTCCCCAATTTAGAAGAAAGTCACGTGTTTTATTCAGATCGATATGAATATGCTGCTCATTGATCTCAATACCTGCTTCTTTGTTCTCAATGACACCCTTCTGCATATCTTCGGACATCTTTTTCATTTTCATATCCATCTGTTTACTAAAATGGCTAAAAAAATCTTTGGTTTTGTTCGTATCTATCGTGATAGTACCTTGGTCTACATTGAAGCCCATTTTATTAAGATCCGGCTTCTTTAGTCTCTCTTGTGCTTTTTTTGCTTCCAGTTCTGCAAGAAGATCAGCCCTTGCCTGTTGTGCAACTTGAGCATCGTGTTTGGCCTGTGCTTCTTTGTCTTCACATCCTGTCAAAAAGAGAACTATAAAAAGAGAAATAAATAGATATCGCATAATCGTCCTTATTGAATTCATAGGTACATTATACAATGATTTATAAAAGAAAGATAAAACGCCTATCTCATAAGAAGTAGGCGTTTATAGAAGAAGTGTGCTGGGTCGATCACCCACATTTACCTTGACCGCATTTACCTTTGGTCGGAGCCTTTTTTTTCTCTTTTTTGCCTTCTCCACATTTCCCGCTGTCACATTTTTTCCCACTGTCGCACTTGCCGGAATCACATTTCTTTTCGGTTTTTTTGCCTTCACCGCATTTGCCTGCAGCACATTTGCCTGTTGCACATTTCCCTTCTGCTGCTGCAAGTGTGAATGTAAGTGCGACAGCACTAAGTAATATGAGTAATTTTTTCATTATTTTTCCTTTGTTTTATTGTTCTTTACCAAAAAGAAGATGGTCTAAACTAAATTTTCCGGCTCCAAATGAAGCAAATATCGCTAAGAACAGCATGTAGTATAAAGGAATTTCAAATCCATTATCCCCTGCTGAAAATCCATGTGCCAAATGGACGGTGCTGATCGCTACGATCATTACAATGATCAGTGGTATGGAGATGAGTCTTGTGAAAAGACCCAAAGTCAAGAGTACCACACCAAGAAGCTCTGTACCTGCAGCCATATAGGCATTGAAAAGAGGAAAAGGTATGCCAAGAGAACCAAACCAATCAGAGATCCCTGAGATATCTGACCATTTTTGCATCGCTGGTTCATAAAATCCGTATGCTATGGTCAGTCTGGCCAAAAGCAAAGCGATATTTTGTCCAGAGCTTAATATGCTAGTTGTGAATGGGTATATGGTCTTTAGCATTTGTAACTCCTTTATATACAATATGTTGGTTGTTACGAAAGAAGTATAGTAAGAATATTGTGTACTATGTGTGTATCGACAAAATAGAATAAGTCTCCTCCTTAAAAAGAAGAGGAAAGCTTATTTCTCGCCGCATTTTCCTTCACCGCATTTACCTGGTTCACATTTCATTGCTGGTGCTTGCGGCTTTTGTTCTTCCCCGCATCCAGTCAGTGAAAATAGTGCTAAGCCTAAGAGTGCTGAAAATAGTAATTGTTTCATTCGTGTCCTTTGGTAGTATAATTATAGGAAAAAGTATAGCATAAATTGCAACAGTGCAAAGTCGCTTAATAAACTAAAAGATATTCTTTATGAGTGTTTTTGCTGTTTTATTTGTTAAGAGTTTGAGTATAATATCTATATTATCCAAAGTGTAATTGCAGTGCACTTGAAATACACACGACATAGTATATGATGCGTAAAGATTAACGTAAAGAGATACAAATGAAAAGAAGAAAATTTCTTATACTGGGCTCACTTTTGGGCCTTTCCCCATACATAAAGGCAAAAGAGAACAACGCCCTTGAGAAACATTTTAAGGAGATGGAGCCAACATTGAGATCGGTACAGGAACACCTTTTCCCAGAAGGCAGTCAACTGCCCTCGGCAAGATCGATGAACCTTACACAGTTTTTATTTGAAACGATGATGCATAAAAGTTTTGACAGAGATATCAAAGATTTTGTGCTTGAAGGGGCGAGAGAGTTGGAGAAACGAGAAGATGGAAAGTTTGTTTCTCTTTCGCAAATACAAAAAGAGAAAGCATTGCGTGACTATGAGAAGACAGAGTATGGCAGCAGCTGGCTCTCTCGTATGATGTCATTAAGTCTGGAGGGGTTGCTCAGCGATCCGATCTATGGCTCAAATATACAAGAGAAAGGATGGAAAGCTATCTCATCTTATGGCGGATTTCCAAGACCTAGATCAAAGTATATGGGAGTATGAGTATGTATGATGTTGTCATAATTGGCTCAGGGGCAAGTGGCGGAGCAGTTGCTTATACACTTTGTAAAGCAGGGTATAAAGTGGCTGTTTTGGAAAAAGGCAGACTGATTAATCGTCATGAGTTTTCAAAAGATGAATTAGCATACTGTAGAAGAGACCTGGTCACACCCAGCCTATTTGACGAGTATCATACGATCGAGGAAAAGATCGATGGAGAGTGGGTTGCTACCCCTACCTATGAATCAGGGTGGAGTTTTTGGAATGGTAACATTGTAGGGGGATCTTCAAATGTGATGTCGGGTATGCTGCATCGTATGCATCCAGATGACTTTAGACTTAAAAGCAAATATGGAGAGATCAAAGGTGCCAATGTCGTAGACTGGCCTATCTCGTATGAAGAGTTGGAGCCCTATTACGCTTTAACTGAAGAGCTTGTGGGGGTCTCAGGCAGAGTAGATAAACATCCATTTGAACCCCCGCGCAGCCAAGCAGATTTTTCTCAACCTCCCACAAAAGAGAATGCAGTGGTCAAACTGTTTGATAAAAGCTGTAAAGCACTTGATATTATACCTCTTGTTACACCAAGAGCAGTACTCTCTAAAGATAAACCTGGACGAAATGCCTGTTACTATTCAAATTTTTGCGGAAGCTATGGCTGTAGTTCTGGGGCAAAAGGAAGTTCAAGAGAAGCACTGTTGAAACCGGCTCTTGCAACAGGGAACCTAACTTTACTGAGCAATACCCATGTCAAATACCTGCATACAGAAACCAAAGATGAGGTGGCGTATGCTGTAGTGATCGATACGGTTACAGGTAAAGAGAAGCAGATCCAAGGAAAGATCTTTGTCGTAGCGGCACAAGCGCATGAGAGTGCAAGGCTTATGCTCAATTCGGCCAATACACATCACCCTGACGGTTTAGGGAACAGTAGTGGAGAAGTGGGGAAAAACCTTATCTTTTCCGGAGGAGGTTCAGGACAGGGTGAATTGCATAAGGATGATCTCAAAGAGGTCAAGTTTGATGCGTTGATGGAGACGGGTCTCTTTATCAATCGTTCTATCCTTGATTGGTATTTTGTAGACCATTGGTGGGACGGAAAGTTTAAAGGGGGATCCGTTGAGTTTATGTTCGAGCATCAGAACATCATTAGCCGTGCACGTAAAAACATCTATCAAGAGAATAAATTGGTATGGGGTAAAGCGCTAGGAGATCATCTGGTCACCCGTTTAACAGAGCAGAAGAGTATACGTTTTGAAGTCTTTAACGACTGGCTTCCAAATGATGATTGTTTTGTATCTTTGGACCCTACACACAAAGACAAATATGGTATGCCTGTAGGAAAGCTGAGAATTGAAGGACACCCTCAAGATGTGAAAGTAGGTAAGTATATTGCCAAGAAGTGCGAGAAAGTACTTAAAGAGATGGGGGCAAAGAACATTTACTCATCGATCTCTTCTGCCCCGCCACAAAATCTTGTAGCCGGAGGATGTCGTTTTGGTCATGACCCAAAAACATCAGTGCTCAATAAATATTGCCGCTCTCACGATGTGAAGAATCTTTATGTCGCAGATGCCAGCTTTATGCCTACAGGAGGTTCAGTTGCTTATACTTGGACCATCTATGCCAACGCTTTCAGAGTAGCAGATCACATCGTAAAATTGCTTAAAAATTATACATAAGCTGACCTTTTTAGAAAGATAAATTGATTTTATTTTAAAGTGATTTTTGTTATCCTTAATAATACAGTAAAGATAAGAGACTGTACTTTTCTGTTATTTTAAGGTTAATTTAAAAAAATGGTTTATTTTTTATTAATCATATATAGCTAGAATTATTTAAATATTTTTTAGTATGGTTCGACAAGGCCTGTACTCAATCAAATGGACAAGGAGAATTCTTTGAAAAAACTTTATGCTCTACTATTTGCACTTTCTGTCGCTACAGTTTCTGTGAAAGCGTCTGCTCAAACAGTTAAACATACGATCAAGCATACGGTCAAAAAGGGAGAGACTCTCTCTTCAATAGCACGTAAACACCGCACAAGCATCACAAAGATAAGATCTGCCAATGGTCTTAAAGAGAGTGATGTCATTAAGTATGGTAAGGTATTGAAGGTACCAACGAATGCCTATGTTGCTAAGAAAAAGAGTACCCCAACCAAGAAATACGTGATAAAAAAAGGTGATACGCTTTCAGTTATTGCTTTAAAACATAAAACATCTGTCAAAAAGATAAGAGAAGCCAATGGTCTTAAAAAGAGTGATACCATTAAAATAGGTAAAGTGCTAAAAGTACCGACGAAAGCCAATACTTCAAATAATGTAGTCCGATCAAAAAAATATGTGATCAAAAGCGGTGATACCCTTTCAGGTATTGCACGCAAACATAGCACGACAGTCTCTAAGATAAGAAAAACCAATGGTCTTAAGAAAAATGATGTGCTTAAAGTAGGAAAAGTACTAAAAGTACCTCAGACTAAAAAAGCGATCAGGTATACAAGTAAGAATAAAACGAGTACAAACAAAAAGTTGGCTGCTTCTCTTAAAAATCTTGAGACGATCAGCTTAGCAAAAAATAAAAAACAGAAACCAAAATCTTTTAACTTTACAGATATCTTTGCAAGCAACAGTAAAAAGAATAATGATAGATGTAAAAGCATCACTTCATTAGCGAAAACAAAACTGGGGAAAAGATATGTTTGGGGAGCAAGCGGTAATAAAAACACCTATGACTGTTCTAGCTTTACAAAGTATGTCTATAAAAACCATGGGATTAACATCCCGCGTACTTCTATCAAACAGTCAAAGTTTGGGAAATATGTAAAAAGAAGTGAGTTGCAAAAAGGAGACCTTGTCTTCTTTGATACTTCTAAAAGACGTAAAGGGTATGTGAACCATGTAGGAATCTACTTAGGTGATAATAAATTTATCCATGCTTCATCTGCAAAGAAAAAGGTTGTTACTACAAGATTAGATAAGAATTTTTATAGCAACAGATACAAAGGTGCAAGACGCCCTTCTTAATCTCAACTTATCTTCATGTGGCGTTATGTTAGCTACATGAAGATATCCTCTTTATTCAATTATATCGACCTGTCATTCTCCAATCTTAAAATGTAAAGGAAGTAACATGAGTGTTTGTAAAAAATGTAACAATACGAATGTGACTTGGGATGGCGTTTGGAAACAGTGTGCAAGCTGTGGCGAGGTTTATGAAAGAGATACTCCCATACAAAACAATAAAATTTCATGTAGGCTTTTAACAAATGAGAATAAAAATCTAAATGACATAGCATCGCTGCCGTTAAAGACAACACTTCTAGAAAAACTTATATCAAGACTGCACTTAATAAAGTAAAAATTTCATGATTATAATTTATGAATAAAAGGGCAAGAATCCTATCAAGGCAGTGCCTTGATAGGATAGTATGTTAATAAAGGTTATTACTCAGCTTCCAGTATAGCGCCAGCACTCGCATTTGTTACTAACGCTCTATATTGTTTCAACCATTTACTCTTAAGTGGTTTAACAAGAGGTTTAAAGTTCGCTCTTCTCTCAGCGATTATTTCATCGCTGAGGTTCGCCTGCAAGATATACTGATCGACATCGATATGTATCTCATCACCATCTTCAAGCAGACCGATGAGACCGCCCTCGGCAGCTTCTGGACTTACATGACCGATACTTGCACCTCTGGTCGCTCCTGAGAATCTACCATCTGTGATCAATGCAACTTTGTCTCCAAGTCCCATACCCATAATGAGACTGGTAGGACTAAGCATCTCTTGCATACCAGGACCGCCACGAGGACCTTCATATCTGATGACCACTACATTCCCTGCTTTTACTTCACCATTGATGATACCTTTGATCGCCTCATCCTGTGAATTAAAACAAACGGCTGTTCCAGTGAATACTCTATCACCTGTGATACCAGCTGTTTTGATCACAGCGCCTTCCTCTGCGAGGTTACCATAGAGGATAGCTAACCCACCTACTTCAGAGTAAGGGTTGTCTATCGTATGAATGATATTTGTATCGAGTATCTCTGCATCTTTGACCTTTTCGTAAAGCGTTTCACCTGTTACCCCTAAGTTGTCAAGTAAAACATTATCACCACGTTTCATCATTTCGTGCATTACGGCATTGACACCACCTGCCTTATTGATATCTTCCATGTGGACAGTTGAGAGTGATGGAGAAATTTTTGCAATGTGAGAAACACGTTTAGAGATAGCATTGATGTCTTCAAGATTAAAGTCAACTTCTGCTTCTCTTGCAATAGCAAGCATATGAAGTACCGTATTTGAACTTCCACCCATCGCCATATCTACAGCAAAAGCATTACGTACAGCATTCTCATTTAGAATGTTTTTCATGCGATACTTTTCACGCTCTGCTGCTTCTGATTTAGCGATCTCACAGACACGTCTGGCTGCCTTTCTATAGAGTTCAGTTCTCTCTGGTGTCAAGGCCAAAATAGTACCATTCCCAGGAAGGGCGATACCCATAGCCTCCATAAGTGTGTTCATAGAGTTAGCAGTAAACATTCCTGAACAAGATCCGCCACTTGGGCAGGCATTACATTCGATGTCAAGTAACTCTTCATCTGTGATCTCACCTGTTTCATGTTTTCCCACTGCTTCAAATGCCGTAGCAAGATCTATAGGGGTACCATCTTTGGTGTGTCCCTTTTGCATTGGACCGCCAGAGACAAATACTGTAGGTACATTAACACGGAGTGCGCCCATGATCATCCCTGGAACGATCTTATCACAGTTTGGTATAGCGATCATAGCATCAAGTTTATGTGCGTTCATCACGGTCTCGATAGAGTTGGCGATGATCTCACGGCTAGGAAGCGAGAAGAGCATACCATCGTGACCCATAGCGATACCGTCATCAACACCGATCGTATTGAATTCGAATGGTACACATCCGTTGGCACGGATCTCTTCTTTGATGACCTCACCCACTTTATTGAGGAAAAAATGTCCTGGAATGATCTCAATAAATGAGTTTGCTACACCGATGAACGGTTTGTCAAAATCTTCATCTTTCACACCCGTAGCACGGAGTAGACTTCTGTGTGGGGCTCTGCTGAATCCCTGTTTTATTTCGTCACTTCTCATGGAAAAGCCTTTATGTTTATATTTTGGTTATCTAAGGGATTATAGCAGATGAAACTCAAAAAATGATAGAATTTTTTCATTTCATGTTAAAAGCGTTCAAAATCTCTTTACATTAAAAACTTTTTTGGCTATAATCGCACTCCAATTTTAAGTTATTGCTTAAAAGAGGTATGGATGTGCGGGCGTAGCTCAGCGGTAGAGCATAACCTTGCCAAGGTTGGGGTCGACGGTTCGAACCCGTTCGCCCGCTCCATAAAAATTACATTTTTATATATGTATGGTACCAATTTGCCCGGGTGGTGGAATGGTAGACACAGGGGACTTAAAATCCCCCGGTCATTGTGACCGTGCCGGTTCAAGTCCGGCTCCGGGTACCACCATATATGGAACCATCGCCAAGTTGGTAAGGCCGCAGCCTGCAAAGCTGCTATTCGCCGGTTCGAGTCCGGCTGGTTCCTCCACTATATAAACTAGAATTTATCTATCTTTAGATAAGATTCTATTCTTTTAATTGTCGGGAGATGTCAGAGTGGTCGAATGTGCCGGTCTTGAAAACCGGTGAGGGTAATACCTCCGGGGGTTCGAATCCCCC
>Ga0180435_10001500_pt1 | contig 24270 bp, 21 predicted proteins | sample SS_ome_3_FD_132467 | JGI IMG/M metagenome (GOLD analysis project Ga0180435, IMG submission 132467) | Hypersaline lake sediment archaeal communities from the Salton Sea, California, USA - SS_3_S_1 metaG | ecosystem: Environmental > Aquatic > Non-marine Saline and Alkaline > Hypersaline >... | reverse complement strand
ATTTGATCCGGGTGAGTCATTTTGTTATTTGTTAACTATCTGAAATATATTTGAAAAATAGAAAAAGGAATCCCGGGTTCCGATATTTTGGATTTAGGAATTCAGTGTTCTGCTCATTTCTGAAACACGGTTTGACTGGGACAAGTTTCTTCATAAATTTAGTTTTCTGAAAGGATTTGCAAAAAAATAGTGCAGCGATTATATTCCAGTACATTACGCTGAAATATGCTTATGAATTCCCGAGGAAAAAGATGGGACATATTCTCGTTATTTCAAAAGATCAAGAGGTTTTTTATACCATCCACTCCTGTTTTCGTTCAGAGTACAGGGTTGAAAATGTAATGGACAAAGATGCCGCTTTGGAGAAATTTCACAGGAAGCGTTACGAATTCATTTTTGTTGATGTGGGGATTCTTAAAGCGTCAGCCCCTGAGAATGGATATAAGCTCGCGTTGCGGTCATTCTGGAATTTATTTCCTGCCATAGAAATCATTGTCATGTGTTCGCAGAATTTAATCAGAGAGGCCGTGATGGCTGTGAAGGCCGGTGCCAGCAATTATGTAACGTATCCCATAAATCCCGCGGAAGTGAGATATGTGATTGAAAATATCAATGAATCGTTAATCATGCAGTCCGAAGTCGATTATCTCAGGGATAAGTTTTGGGAATCGGATTTGTCAGAAATTATACAGACGAAAAACCCTGTTATGAAAATGGTATTTGATAAAATACGTTCTGTCTCGCCAACTAAGAGCACTGTCCTGTTGACGGGTGAGACAGGAACGGGTAAAGGCGTGCTGGCAAACCTTATCCACCGGCATAGCAACCGAAAAGACGCCCAGTTTATCAGTGTTCACTGTGGCGCTATCCCGGACACTCTTTTGGAGAGCGAATTGTTTGGGCACGAAAAGGGGGCCTTCACCGGGGCTATCCGGAGAAAGCTGGGAAAATTTGAGATTGCCAGTGGTGGCACAATCTTCCTGGACGAGATTGGCACAATCACCCCGTCTGCCCAGATCAAACTTTTGCAGGTGCTTCAGGACGGAACCTTTCAACGGGTGGGTGGTGAAGAGACCATAGAAGCAAATGTGCGGGTTATTGCAGCCACAAATACGGACCTTAAAGAAATGTGCGACGCTGGGCGGTTCAGGAAGGATCTCTATTATCGAATCAATGTATTTCCAATTGAACTTCCGCCTTTGAGGGAGCGTGCGGAAGATGTCCCTTATTTTATTGAAGTGTTTTTAAAAAGGCTGAACCGGCTCAATGCAAAAGAAATATACGACATTCATCCTCAAGTTATTGAGGCCTTTAGGAAGTACGACTGGCCTGGAAACATTCGGGAACTGGAAAATCTTATGGAACGGGCCTATATTCTGGAGACATCTTCTATACTAACCCCCGAGAGCTTTCCGGGTGAACTTTTTGACTCCGGAACCTTATCAGCAACCGTCCTGGTGGATGCTGGACTTTCCATCTCAGAGGTGAGACGCAAGGGCCTAGAAGATATTGAAAGGAACTACCTGAAAGAACAACTCACTCAAAACGAAGGAAAGATCCAGAACACTGCCAGGGCTGCAGGGATCACAGCGCGTCAATTACACAAGTTAATGAAAAAATATGGCATCCGAAAAGAGGACTTCAAAGTATCAGCTTAACATGCCCACCCCACCCTATCCCCCTTTTCACTTTATTCGCACTCGCATCGACTAAATTTGTAAAAAAATGAAATCATGGCATCAAAAGCCATTATGATCGGAACTGGTAGTTCCGTTTTATCAACATATAGGAACCTGGATTTCATATTTTAGTTTTCCTCATAATTTCAGTCTGTTAACCCATCCTCTAATCTTATTTACAGGACAATGCCCCATCCTTGCTCTGAAATCGGAACTGGCAATTCTGATCAGGCCTATCGTAAGAATCTAAAAAGATCATATAAATTAAAATAGTTAACCTTTTGGCACATCTGTTGCTTTATTATTGGACCCCATGGAAACCTCTCCTGAAGACAAAATAACATTAGAGAATGGCGGTGAAGTAAGGAAGGCAGGTCCTCATTTGGTTACAATAAGGGGGATTGTAGTCCCGGCAGATTGGGATGAGAAAGGCAAAATCGTTGCTGTAGCCGTCTCAACGTACGATGAGGTTGAGTACTTCATTGAAAACCACGAGAAAGAAAAAGGCTTGAAAACGGTCATCCGGGAAGAGGTCGAAGTCAGAGGCATTGTAAAAGAGGAAGGGAAAAAGCTGATAATGAAAGTGAAGGATTACAGGTTAAAACCGAGTTTAATGTCAGAGTGGAATTCTAAAAAGAAGAAACCAAAGATTAAATAGGGGTTCCTAAGGGTGAAAAAGAATAAAAAGATCTTAGTCGCAGGATTCTTGCCTATGCTTACGATTGCTTTTCTGGCGGGGCCAGCTATTTCTGCAGACACCGTAATCATATTGGGTATAGTGAATGACCATTGCCAAATAGCGACCGATAATAATCAGGTGTATGAAATCGCTGAGGGTGAGAAAGGTGATGAACTGATCGAATTCGTTGGCAAGAAAGCAAGAGTGACTGGAACGGTTGAGGAGGATGATGGGAGCAAAGTAATAGCAGTTACAGCATATGAAATCATTGACGAATAGCATCTAAATGGGATGTCATTAAACAGGTGGAAGCCGTGAAAATAATTTTGTTAAACTGGGTTAGAAGGGTTACACCAGTAACAAAGACCATACAAGGGTCTAATATACACGGGCGTTTGGATGATAACATCATTTAAGAGAAAGAGGGTGTTTCAAATGAAGAAAGAGAGGGGAATAGAGCGTACAATTCGTGGCACCGTATTTCCCGTGGAGTGGGATGAAAAGGATAATGTCGTGCAAGTGGTTATTGATACACCAGATCAGGATGGATATTTTGTTGAGCGAAATAAGAAAGGAAAGGAGCTGCTTGATTTTCTAAAGTGCGAAGTGGAGGCCTCAGGTATCATGAGAGAAGACGATGACGGAGATTTGTTCTTCAAAGTGAAAGAATACAATCTAATAGAGGATAGGATAGAGGATAGGACTAAAGGTTAATCCCGTGGCGCCTGATTTTAAGTCTCCAAATTAAAAGGGGGAGGGAATGAATCTCCATGCAGGACCTGTGACAAATAAGAGCGCCGAACCAGATTTGCCAAAAGGTTATGAAAGGTGTTTGGCGGAGAGTGTCCCTCATTCAGAAAATGAGCCATATATAAACTGCCGGGATTGAATAATCATGGGTAAAGGGAACGATATGCGAGGGGTATACAGTGAAAGACAAAACCATTATATGCATTCAATGTGAAAAACCATTTGTTTTTACTGAGGCTGAACAGGAACGTTTTCTCATTTCAGGTTTTGCTCCGCCAAAACGTTGTCCAGAATGCCGGAAAAACAAAACTAAAAGGGGTGAAGTGAATGAAAAATGGGAGAACAAAGTCAGGCATAAACGCGAGCTCATGCGAAAAAAATATGAATTTTAAATGAGGTAAATAGAGCCTATTATAGATCCGTTCACATACAAAATAATTCAATCAATAATTGACCTCAAGTATCATCAGGATGGTTAACTCGATAGATCTGAGGATAACCTGTAAGTTATATTCAAAAGAGGAAGTGCTCGGGCTAAAATGATGCCCAAAGGGCAAAGGCAGAAGAGCCCCATTAGAGGACACCGTTTTCCGATTGCCAACCTGTTTTTTGGAAGACTGAAATCCTAAAATCCTGCCCTCAGCACCTATCGATGTCGGATCATGGGAGGCTATTTTTCTGTTGACAAAATCAAAAAACCATTTGGTATTCAACCGCTTTTTAGCGATTCCCGGAAAGCCGTTTCCCGAACGGTTGGTGAAAGAAAAGGTCAAAGGCGGGAAATTAAGACCCGGCAGAGACGAGATCGCGGCCACGGGGGCCTCCGAGATCCTAACAAGGGCGATTGAAGGTCCCCTGGGAAGGGGCGCCTTTCGCGAAAGATTTTTGAAAAGCCTTATACTTAAAAGGGAGGAGATCGAAAAAGCTATCAGCAGCTTGATTAATGGCAGAAAAGAACACAAGGGCCTATTCTCTTCGGATGAGATTACAGAGGAAATGGATCGCGCCGAAATTGAGGTTGCATCACAAGTCCATTACAGCCTTTTGGCAAAAAAGACAAAGGAACTGGAAAGGATTGAAATCCTTGTTCGCAGAGTTCAAAGGGAAGATGAATTTGGCCTGTGCGATGAGTGTGGAGAGCGAATTCCCGAGGAGCGCCTGCTAATCGTGCCGGAAGCGACTCGATGTGTCCGCTGCCAAAAGGAAATCGAGAGATTTGAATCAAGAAAAGGCCCAGAAAAAAGCTCCAATCGCTTTTCACGTATGAAAAAAGAATACCAGCGAGAAAATAGCTGGTACTCCGATGAGGAGGAAGAATTCATCTTTAATCCTTATACAGAAAAATTGTCAATTTTTGATTTGGAAGAGACTGAACTGGTGAACTACCCGGTGGAGGGAAACGAAGAATAGGGGCTCCGCCGTACGCTTTGAGACCATTCAATTTCACCTGCCTGACGATGGCGTTGAAATCAGGTGAAATGGAGTTTACATAAGGTAGGTCCGATATGCAGGTGATCGTTCAGAATAATAATATAGATGGAGCTATTAAGCTACTTAAGAAAAAACTGGCGCAAGATGGCTTTTTTGCAGAAATGAAAGAAAGGCGATACTACGAGAAGCCGAGTGTGGCCAAAAAGAAAAAACGGGCGAAGGCTGAAAAAAAACGTCGCAAAGCGAGGAACACGTCTTAAGCAGTTCCCTCTAACTTGTGAGACGATACCAAAGGCCGATTTATGATCGTTTATATGGAATCAAGGCCTTGGGGTAGTCTTAATTTACCTGCACGCGTGCGATATTTTTCCGCCCTCGTAAGTTAGATCATTCTCCTATTACTCAAGAAAGGAGATTTTGAAAATTATGAAACTAACTTTCAACTTAAAGCAATTTTTAAGTTTTGAAAAAATTATCTCTTATACACTTATTTTCATTTTATCTTTGCTGTGCCTTCGGTTTCATATTATCCATCAGGCTATCGGAGCTGAATACCAGGACGAACCCCATATATCTTTAAAAGTTAAAAACCAGCCATTAAGCGATGTGTTAAGAAAAATTAAGCAGGAGACAGGTTTTAAATTCAAGCTGCATAACAAGTGGCGTGATTATCCGGTCAATGCTTCGATTGAGAATATGCCACTTCATCGGGGATTGAAGCTTATCCTCCAAGGACTAAATCACGCCATTATTTACGAATCGGACAAAAGCATAAAGATTATGGTTTATGGGGAGGTGGATTATCGCAAAGCGGATTCATCGCCCATTGAAGCATTTTCACCGCAGAGTCAGGATAATCAACAAGAGGCTGCCCCTTCACATGAATCATTTCGCGAAGAGACAGAAGGCTTAAAACGTGAAGATGATAGTTCTGAAGAAACAGGGTCTTCACAGGAAACGGAAGATAAAAATAATGAAGATGAAGATTCATCAGATAGTGTAGAGGAGGAAAGTTCTGAAGAAACCGGTAAAGCAATACGTAAGAAATTGGGTCAGGTTTCAAGCAGTCAAAGCGAAAATGAAAATGAACAAAATGAACAGGAAAATGCCGCCAAAGAAGATCCTTCTGAAAGTCCGCAATAACAAAATTAGCTGCCCTTTGGCCAACCAAAGAATTTCACTATAGTCTTAGGGCCATTTAATATCAAGGCAACCTGGTCGAACTGAAAGGCTCTACATTCCTCGTCAATTAACTTCGCTCCACTTACACCGCATCGATGCTGGTATCTGGCCTTCGGCTGCGATAGTCTTTCTTTGCCGCCTTGACGACATCTCACCCAGGTGGACCGGCGCCGCATGAGCAGCTGAAGAATGGCTCTTCTGACAAGATATTCAGATGAACGTCACATGATGAAGTGACACCCCCCGAAGGAAACCTTGCGAATAAATGATGGCATCATTATATTATACAGAAAACAAATCGTGCACATCTGTCTTGTCCGAAATCCAATTGTATTTGGGGGCACTGACACAAGAATTTGCAGATTTGTGTGAGCGCAACTGGAACGCAATCTCTTCATCAATGAAAAGACGTGGGGCAGCATCACTTATTGCCAAGGAAACATGAAATCATTCTTACTATTCAATATTTGCAGACGATACCCTTTTCATAGCCAGGGGCGGATTGTCTTACTTATTTCAGTGTTTTTGGCCCCATACCTCTTCTTAAACCTCAATCCCGATAGCGTCTTTGGCGCCAAGTTGGGGGTTCCTTATAAGGTGATGATTCAGGGTGTTGATGATCCCAGACTTCTTGATTTGTTATCGTCCGTATCGGATGCACTGGCTCTCGAAAAGACCAAACCTCCCGCCACCTTAGGGCTGTTGCAACGGCGGGTCGATCGAGACATCGGGCAATTTCTCAAGGTCCTGAAGTCGGACGGGTTTTATGGGGGTCGAGTGACAGGGGATATCAATGCGAAGACTGATCCGGTCCAGGTGACGTTCCAGGTAGATCCCGGTCCAGCCTATTCACTTAAATCGGTTGATATTCAGATTACCCAAGACGCTGCAGCCAAGAAGGAGAAGTCACCCGATTTGGCGAAACTCGGGCTGACCCTGGGCGAGGCTGCCAGAGGGCGAACCATTCTCAATGGCGAGGCAGCGCTTTTGCGTCACTTTAAGAAACGGGGGTTTGCGTTTACGCAGTTGACAGACCGCCGTATAGAAATCAACCATATAGAAAAATCGGTTGCAGTGACCTATTGGATTGATCTCGGGCAACGAGCCCGATATGGAAACACAGAAATTACCGGTCTGCAATCCATTGATGAGGCGTTCTTGCGGAGCATGATACCGTGGAAAAAAGGGGATCCATTCAATGTCCAGCTGCTTGAAGATGCTCAAACCCGACTAATTGCCACCGGGCTGTTTTCAACCGTGCGAGTGAGCCAGGGAGAAACGCTCCAGGAAAAACGGTTGCTGCCGGTAAACATTATGGTCACTGAGCGGAAGCATCGTTCCATAAGTGCTGGCGCAAGCTATATGACAGATGAGGGAGCTGGGGCTAACATTTCTTGGGAGCATCGTAACTTCCTGGGGCGTGGAGAGCGGCTAAAGCTGGACACTGCCGTTTCAGGTATTTCCCTCTCAGCGGAAGGAACTTTTTTTAAGCCCCAGTTCCTGCGCAACGACCAGACGCTTCGTTTGAATTTACGATTCGCCGATGAAACCACCGATGCTTTTGACAGCTTAAGTGTCAGTAGTGCAGGTTTGGTCGATCGGAAGCTGACAAAAAAGATAACTGTCGGCGCCGGGATCGGCCATAAGTTTTCAAAAGTAGATCAGAAGGGTGAAACGGAGCGCTACAGTTTGCTCTTTGCCCCCTTGAGTTTTGACTGGGATACCAGTGACAATCTTCTGGATCCCAAAAGTGGTGGTCGCATGATACTACAGGTGGCACCCTACCAGGATATCGAGAAGACTGATCTCAACTTCCTGAAGAGTCGGATCACCGCCACTCGCTATCTGAGAGTACTAAAGGGACCCTCCATTGTACTCGCGGGTCGGGCATCCCTGGGTGTAATTAACGGGGCGTCGCTATTGGATATACCGGCCGATGAACGCTTATATGCCGGTGGGGGTGGGTCTATTCGTGGCTATGCCTATCAGTCCGTGGGACCACTTGACGAGGACGATGATCCCATTGGCGGTAGATCTGTTCTTGAACTATCCGCTGAATTGCGGATGAAGCTGACCGATCGTATTGGCTTGGTCACCTTCCTGGATGGGGGTAGCGCTTTTGAATCGACGTTTCCCGATTCGAGCGAAAAACTGCAGTGGTCGGCAGGTCTGGGGTTCCGTTATTTTACGGCGATTGGACCCTTGCGATTGGACGTCGGGTTTCCGCTGAATCGCAGGACGGACATCGATGATGCGTTTCAAATTTATGTGAGTATCGGGCAAGCCTTTTAAACGGATGAACTGGAAAACGATCTCTACAAAAGTAGCCTGCTGGACAGCAGTGGGCGTAGCCACACTGGTAATTCTTCTGGTCATTCTGTTCGGACTGGCGCAAACCGAAATCGGGAAGCGGCAGTTAGCGAGACAGGCTGCCAGGGGATTTGGTGTGGCAGGCCATGCTAGAATTGAAGTCGGAAAAATCGAGGGGATTATTCCTTTTGATTGTCGGGTGGATCGACTCATCTCAAGCGATATGGACGGTGAAATACTGGTTCTCGAGGATGTGCACCTGCACTGGTCGCCGGTTGCACTTCTCAGGGGACGCTTTCATATAAAAGAGCTGAGCGCATCCCTCCTTCGACTGAATCGACTTCCATCGAAAGACAAAAGCGATGAGACGACACCCAAGAAACTGCCTGCGTGGCCTCCGGCGCTCAATCGTCTGAGCGTTGACCGCTTTGCCATAGACCGGCTGGTTTTGGGTGAGGAAGTGGGTGGTGAGGAAAGGATTTTCAGACTGGCAGCTCAACTCAACGCCGTGACCGCTGCTGATGAGCAAACTGTTGAAATTCATCTGACCCGGATAGACGGTCCCAAGGCGGTAGCTACTCTCCACATGACATTTAAGGATAAAGAACCTTCGCTGCGCTTGCGTGCGGAATTAGAGGAAGCTGAAGGGGGCGTACTGGCTGCCTTAATGAGCCTGCCAGGACCTGTTGTTCTCAATTTGGAAGGAGCGGGCCCGCTTGCTGACTGGGTAGGGAACCTGAAAGCAAGCGTGGGTGGCCTTGGGGAAATTGAGACAAGCCTTTTCTTTGAAACGCTGGATACCCCGAAGCTGAAAGCCGAGGGAAAAATGCAGGTGATCGCCGGTCACCTTCCTGCTCAGCTAAGGCGATTATTGTCCGATGAGACGCGTTTTTCTGTGGCGCTTCACATGCCCCACAACCAATCCATAGGTGTCGATTATTTGAACCTGGACGGCAATAAAATCTCCCTGAGGCTCAAAGGCGCTCTGGATTTCGAAGAGCAGCGATCGACGGGCCAATTCATCCTCACCTGCGAAGATCTGGCACTGCTGGAAAATTCGGAGGGGGTAAAAATTGCAGGGAGCATGGAAGTTGATGGCCGTTTTTCCGGACCGCTTCTCAACCCGCAGACGACCCTTCTCTTTAACATTAAAAACGTTGAAATTGACAAATTCCGTGCGGATGCCATGCACGCGGATCTTCGCATCGGTTTGGTGTCCCCGCTTTCAAAGGACTTTTCAGGCATCACACTTTCTGGCGGCGGTAGCCTTGAGAACTTCGCTCATCCGGATGTGCAACCCATGCCCGAAAAGGAGGTCCAATGGAGCATCGATGCAGAGGGACCCTTTAAAAAGATCGTTCAGATCCGAAAATTTCGGCTGTCAGGGGAGAAAACGTCTCTGGAAACCTCCGGCTACCTGAGTCTCACTGACCTGAGCGGAAAGGGGAAGGTTTCTCTAACGGTCAAGGATCTTCGAAAGATTTCGGGGCTTTTCAAAGCAGACATTCCCGGCAGTACCAGAATACACGTGTCTTTCGATGGAAATGCCACTAAGCGATTGTTCGCTGCGCAGATTCAGGGACAACTCCATATGTCCGAGGCAACTTCCATCCGCCTCACCCCATTGCTGGGACCTACCATCAGCTACACCGCTGAATTGAGGTTTACAGACGACAACAAAGTGTCCATTTCTAACCTAAAGCTCAATACAGGGACGGGGAGGGTCACGGGAGCTGTCTCCCTTGATTTAGCGAGTCAAGAACTCAAAAGCGCTTTACGAATCATCGTGCCAAAGCTTGCTTTCCTTTCTCCTGTGCTGAATCGCACAATCGACGGTTCCCTTGAAATGGATAGTGTCGTCACCGGAACCTTGTCATCACCAAAAGTCAGTGTGAAAGCCAACGCAATGAATCTGGTCTTTGAACAGGTGAATTTACAGACGCTGACGGCAAATATCCACACCAAGGGTCTGCCCCCAAGCATTCGGGGCCGCTCGGAGTTAAGACTGAAGTATGCGGGACAGGCCGTCAGCGGGAAAGGTGATTTTTCATTGGAAGGAGCGCGTCTGGGTCTATCCGCGCTTTCCATAAAATCCGGAGAAAACGAGCTGACGGGTAAGCTCACCCTGGATCTCAAAAGCCTGCTTGCGGAAGGAGAACTCCAGGCAAAAGCTCGGAAGCTCTCTGATCTTTCGTTTCTGCTTGGAGAGGGCTTGGTTGGCGGTGCCGGGATAAAGACGACATTTGAAATCGTCAATAATAAACAGAAGATCGGTCTGTCTCTGGATGGCCGGGATCTGAAAAGCCGGTTCGGACAGGCGAAGAAACTTGATTTAAAGGCCCGGCTGGTAGATCCGTTCAAGAAGCCCAGCGGAGATTTTGCATTAAAGGGCAGCGGCTTTCGTTTCGGGGAGGTGACGTTTGCAACCTTGGCGCTTGCCGGAGAAGGAACGTCAGAAAAGATAAATTTTCAGGGAAAAACCAGCGGGAAATTTAAGGACAGATTTGAAGTGGAAACCCGGGGAGTCCTTCACACTGCGTCGAAAGCGCAAACACTGGAATTGCGGTCCTTTGTGGCGCAATACAGAGATCTGCCACTGAAACTGCTGGTGCCCGCGACCATTCACCGCTCAAAAACGGGATATCGTATCGATCCCCTGTCCCTCAAAATCGGAGGGGGGCAATTGGATGGGTATTGGAGCCTCGAAAATCAGAGATTGACGCTGAAATCTGACGTAAAGAAATTGCCTCTCGCTGATTTGCCTTTCACCCGAATGTCTCGATTCACCGGTAACGCCACCGGGAGTCTATACTTAGTGGGGACCATTGACAGGCCTCAGGGCAGTGCACATTTAAGTCTGGATGGCCTCTCATTTCGTGATGTGGAAATTTCCGGGTTACCACCGGCCACATTGAGCGCGAGAGCGGAGCTGAAGGACGGAAGTCTCAAAAGCAACCTGACGCTGCAAGGACTGACTGCTGAGCCATTGAAAGCAACGCTAGACGTTCCCCTGATTCTTTCTTTTTCTCCCTTTACCTTTTCCCTGCCCTCCAAGGGTGAATTACTCGGCAATCTTGCCGGTGACGTTGACCTGGAGCGAATCAACACCCTCGTTGGTCCGGACTATCAGATCGTGAAAGGACATTTTGGTGTAGATTTCACCCTCAGGGGAACGGTGGATGCCCCCCGCATTGCCGGACAAGGAAAGGTGGGGGATGGATATTATGAATACATTCCCACCGGGACGGTGCTGAGGGGCGCTGAAGTGGAGATTACTGCGAAGATACCCAGAGTGAGCATCAAAGAGGCACGGGCCACCGACGGGGAGAAAGGGGCTATTTCCCTCGAGGGCTGGTTCGATATCCTTCCCGGAGACCGATTTCCGTTCAAAACAGCGCTAACGCTTGAGCAGGCCACCCTAATCCGTCGCGACGACATAACGGCGACTACGGGAGGACAATTAATCCTCTCGGGTTCAGTGGAGAAAGCCAAGCTCACCGGACAACTTCATGTTGAGCATGCTGAATTTCGCATACCCGACCGACTCCCTCCAGATATAACAGACCTGCAGGTTATCGAGATACGGGAAACTGGACAACAAGATGAGACGTCTCCAAAACTACAGGCCAATCAAGGCCTTGAAGTGCCTCTCGACGTGGCGGTTGATGGTCCCGGCAAAATCTTCGTCCGGGGCCGTGGCCTCAATTCTGAGTGGGAATGCGCACTCCGCATTTCTGGAACTGCCCGTGAGCCGATGATCAATGGAAATCTGTCTGTGGTACGTGGACACTTTGATTTCTTGGGCAAACGGTTTGACATCCAAAGTGGAACTATCGCATTCAACGGGGCGTACCCGCCATCCCCGATCGCAGATATCGTCACCGAAGCTCAGGCGAACGACATCACTGCACAACTCCAACTCTCCGGTTCTATCAAAAGTCCGAAATTGACACTTACCTCCGATCCGCCGCTCCCCTCAGACGAGATTCTTTCGCGGGTGCTTTTCGGCCGAACGCTCACTGCTATCACGCCCTTTCAGGCATTGTCACTCGCCGATGCCGCGAGGACGTTGGCTGGGGGTGGCGGTCCAGGAGTCATGGAAAAGACGCGGAAGGTTTTGGGCGTTGATCAGCTGGAAATAAAGACAGACGGGCAAGAGGCTGATGAGGCCACCCTGGGTGCCGGCAAATACCTGAGTGAGAGGGTATACCTCGAAGTAGAGCAGGGCCTGGATCCTCAAAGTAGTAAGGCAAAAGTGCAAGTGGAAGTGACACCCAACATCACGGTTGAAAGTGAAATTGGCGCAAATTCTGAAGGTGGAATGGGGGTCAGATGGAAATGGAACTATTAGTTAACCCCAACGCCGGACCACCAAATGCGTCTTGATTTTGTCATCCAGGCCCTCTGCGGCAGATTGGCTTTTTGTGAAGCCGTCATGCGTGGTTCCTCAACTGAAGGGATATTGGGTGCGGATTAATATACGTTTGTTGAGCAAGATAGGGTTCGTTGTACTTTCGCACATAATGTTTTAGAATCGTGACAGGCACGATCAGAGGGATATATCCCAACCGATATTGATCAAAAATTTCAAGCAGTTCCTGCTTTTCATCTGAAGATAGGCGCTTTTTAAAATACCCCATCATATGCTGCAGCACATTGGCGTTTTTTCGCCGCGTGCTTTTAAGCTTGAGTGCTTCCATAAGGGTTTCACTGTATCGGGTATAAAGCTCTTCTATCGGGATTCTTTTCCCTTCAGCCACCCATTTGCCCAATGTGCGATAGTGCTGTTCACTGTGGGCACGGATCAGGAGTTTATTATGGGTGTGAAATGCCACAATTTTGCCCATACCTTTTTTTTCAGAGAGAAGATCGCGCCATCGCTTGAGTGTAAAGACCCGTTCAATAAAGTTTTCTCTCAAGACCAGATCGTGGAGGCGGCCTTCCTCCTCGGTGGGGATAAGCGGAAAATGGTCCATGAATATCCGGGCAAACATCCCGACACCCTTTTTGACCGGCATGCCGGAATCATTATAGACCTTAACCCGTTCCATGCCGCTGCTGGGCGAATTGCTCTTGAATATAAATCCGCAGAGATCCTCCTTTTCCAGCTCTATAACGCGTTTTTTTGCCCATTTGACCATGCGATCCGTGTGGTCCTGCTGGGTGCGGGTGGTCAGCAGGCGCGGGGAATCAGGATCGCCAACAAGCCGCATGCTTTCCCGGGGAACCCCCAAGCCGCATTCTATCTCCGGGCATACCGGTACAAATGACAAGAAGGCGCCAAGGGTGCCGGTAATAAAGCGGTCGTGCTTGTGACCGCCGTCATAACGAACATGATCACCCAGAAGGCACTGGCTGATGCCGATTTTGATGACGTTTTCCATGCGTTTTCCTTTCCTTGAAAAAATAACCGTTTTCGGTTGGGTACTGATGAATCATACCAGGAACGGTAGTTTAGAACAATAAAAAAGCGATTCGTTAAAGCGGCCAAGCCACTTGTCCCCCTGGGTTATCGAATCCGCGGTCCCTTTTTTTGTTAAACCGAAACCCCATGAACACAAAAAAGTAGCTTAAGGGGAACCCATTGTGGTACGTTATTTCAGCTTTTCCATATGCCGTCAGATGGCGTCTATTTTAGCAGAAGTCTTTCAATCGAGGGAGATTGTAACATGCCCAATAGTGTCCCAAAAATTCGTGTTCGAAAAATCAATGACACAGAAATCCAGAGTAACGGCGACTATGTCCTTTACTGGATGATTGCCTACCGCCGGATCAAGTGGAATTTCAGTCTGCAAAGGGCAGTTGAATGGGCCCTGGAACTGAAAAAACCCCTTGTCATTCTGGAGGCACTTCGCTGTGGATACCCATGGGCCAGCGATCGAATTCATCGGTTTATCATGGATGGCATGGCGCAGCATGCTCGCCAACTCAAAGCAAGAAAAAGTGTGGTCTATTACCCATACCTGGAAAAGCGCCCCGGTGACGGAAAGGGATTTCTAAAGGCGCTTTCTAAAAAAGCGTGTCTGGTTGTGACGGATGATTATCCCTGTTTTTTCCTACCGCACATGGTGGCATCTGCTTCGCGTCAGATTGACGTCCCCATTGAGACCGTGGACTCCTGTGGGCTTTTGCCCATGCGGGCTGCGGGGCAGGTGTTTCCCACAGCCTATGCTTTCAGACGGTTTCTACAAAAAGTATTGCCAAAACACCTTATGGATTTTCCAAAACCTGATCCCCTAAAAAATATTCGGCTCTCTCCAATAGAGGGTATCCCCAGCACAATTGGCAAGAAATGGCCCAAGGCGTCCATCTCGGAACTGGTAGATCAAAAAACCGTGTCTCGCATTAACCTTGATCACGACGTGTCCGTGGTTTCACTGCAGGGCGGGACACAGCCTGCCGAGGGGATATTGCAACTGTTTCTTGAAGAGCGTCTTCCTGCTTATCACGAAAAGCACAACGAACCCGAGGAGGAGGGTACCAGCGGGTTGTCCCCATATCTCCATTTTGGGCATATATCGGTGTACCAGGTCTTTCATGAGTTGGCCGAAATGGAGGATTGGTTCTTCCACCGGCTTTCGGAAAACACAAAGGGGAGCAAAAAGGGGTGGTGGGGAATGAGCGCCGCCGCAGAAGCATTTCTAGATGAGCTCGTGACCTGGCGGGAGTTGGGTCTTAACATGTGCTGGCAATGGCGCAATTACGATCGATATGTATCTTTACCCCAATGGGCGCGGTCTACACTGGAAGCACACGCGGGTGATGAGAGACCCTATCGATATGGCTTGAAAGATTTTGAAAAAGCAAAAACACATGACCCGCTCTGGAATGCGGCCCAAATGCAGCTTTTTAAGGAGGGAAAGATCCATAACTATCTTCGTATGCTCTGGGGTAAAAAGATCCTTGAATGGTCGGACTCTCCCCAAAAGGCTTTAGACATCATGATCCACCTTAACAACAAATATGCTCTGGACGGCAGGGACCCCAATTCATACAGCGGCATCTTTTGGATTCTTGGCCGATATGACAGAGCGTGGGGGCCTGAAAGACCCATATTCGGAAAAATCCGCTATATGAGTTCAAAGAACACAGCCAGAAAATTCAAGGTCACCAAATACATCGAAAAGTATAGCCCATGAGTGTTTTTTATAAAGAGCTGGCCCTCAAACAGCCAAAAGCTGAAGGGAGACGCTGGATTTTTGTCCCCTATGACCAATTGACCGACACTGTCGGTCCGTTGTCACGCGAGGATCCCAAAAGCCTGGGGATTGTACTCGTTGAAAACACCTGGAAAGGGGGCAGACGGCCTTACCACAAGCAAAAACTGGCCCTTATTCTCACAAACATGCGTCATTTTGCATTGGAACAGGCTGAGCGGGGCATCGCCGTGCGACATATTGTGACTAATGGGCCTTATCACACCGCTTTATCGCCGCTCATACCCCAGTTAGGCACACTTCGCGTCATGGTTCCTGCTGAAAGAGAACTCCGGGAAGATCTGCTTAAACTATCCCGATCGGGTGGGCTTGATTTCATCCCTCACGAGGGCTGGCTCACGACGCCTTCGCAGTTTTATGAAAGCACGGGGAAAACGCCTCCGTGGAAAATGGAACGATTCTATCGTCGGGTGAGAACCGAGACGGGTATTCTCATGAAAGATGGGAAGCCCATTGGCGGTAAATTTAATTACGATGTCGAGAACAGACTGCCGTGGCACGGAGTCCCTCCTGCACCCGATCCGCCTGCTTTTAAGGTCGATAATATTAAGGCCGAAGTGGGCCGTCTGATTAACAAGCATTTTTCAAATCACCCGGGAGATTTGAATTTGAAAATGCTGCCCAGCACCCGAAATGATGCCCATAGCCTGTGGCAGTGGGCAAAAGATGCATGTTTATATCACTTTGGGCCATATGAGGATGCCATGTCGCGGGCATCCAGAAATCTTTTTCACAGCCGCATTTCTGCTTTATTGAATATTTTTCGTCTAAACCCGAATGACATTGTTCAAGATGTCCTGGAGATGGATATCCCCCTTGCCGGTAAAGAAGGCTTTGTGCGACAGATCCTGGGCTGGCGCGAATTTGTCTACCACGTTCACACAACAACAGACGGATTTCGCTCAATCGAAAACGAAGCCTCGCCTGTTGCCAAATGGCCCGGTGACGGGGGGTATAACACCTGGTCCGAGAAAAAATGGCCCTCAGGCAAGACCGATAGGGTCCTGAACGGGGGTGCCTCGCCCTCCTTTCTGGGAAATGAATTTCCCATACCACCCGTTTATTGGGGTGAGCCCTCAGGATTGGCCTGTCTCGATCATGTGGTTAAGACGGTCTGGGAAGATGCATATAGTCACCACATCACCCGGCTGATGGTTCTATCCAACTTGGCCACATTACTCGACATTCGACCAAGGGAGCTGACCGATTGGTTTTGGATTGCCTATGCTGACGCTTATGACTGGGTAGTAGAGCCCAATGTCCTGGGTATGGGAACGTTTTCGCTGGGGGATCTGATGACGACAAAGCCCTATGTGTCGGGTGCAGCATATATCGACAGGATGGGGGATTATTGTGAGGGGTGTTCATTCAATCCCAAGAAGAACTGTCCCATTACGCCCCTCTATTGGGCTTTTCTTTCAAGACACCAGGCTGCCCTGGCAAAAAACCCGCGTCTAAGGATGCCCATGGCGTCTTTAAGAAAAAGAAAAAGCCAACGGCGGACACAAGACCGGAAAGTTTTTAACCATGTTCAGGATGTACTCTCAAAAGGCGGGGTCCTTACACCCGATAATTTGCCGTGAAAACACTTCCGGCAAATGATCATTTCTCCCGAATGAGCCCCCTTTGTCAAATGTCAAACGGTTTGACATGAGCGTGCCGATAAATCTCCCATTGATGCCCTCTCCGTCGAGGGACAGGGAGTACAGCGTAATTCCCTAATCGAATCCAGCCTCGATCAGGAGTTATCCGTGGACTTGCAGCACACCATTAAGCGATCAAAAGGAGGTAAACCATGCACGAGCCTGTGGCAATAACCGACGGGATTTTCTGGATAGGGGTTGATGACCGGGAGACCGCCCTTTTCGAGGCATTGTGGCCATTACCCGAAGGGGTTAGCTATAACGCCTATATGATCAAAGATGAAAAGATTGCGCTGATAGATACGGTTAAGCGTGGATTTCTGGATAATTACATGGATAAAGTGTCTGCAATCTGTGATTGCCGGGATGTAGACTATCTGATCATCAATCACATGGAACCGGATCATTCCGGATCCATCCGCCAGCTTTTAACCCTACACCCCGAGTTGAAGATTGTGGGCAACAAAAAGACGGCTGAGTTTTTGGCCGGCTACTATGGCGTGACTGAAAATGTGATTGAGGTGGCAGACAAGGAAGAAATCAGCCTTGGCAGGCACAAATTACGGTTTTACCACACACCCATGGTCCACTGGCCTGAGACCATGATGAGTTTTGAGGAGACCAGCGGAACAATTTTTTCCGGAGATGCCTTTGGGGGCTTTGGTGCACTGGATGGGGGCATTTTTGATGACGAAGTGGATGTGAGTCTTTTTGAATATGAAATTCTGCGGTATTTCTCCAACATCGTGGGCAAGTTCAGCCCCATGGTCCAAAAAGCTTTGACCAAGGTAAAGGATCTTGAAATCAAGATCATCGCGCCTTCCCACGGTCCGGTCTGGCGCGAAAAGCCCGATTATATTTTCAATGCGTATGACCGATGGTCGCGGCATGTTACAGAGCCCGGTGCGGTCGTTGTCTACGGCTCCATGTACACCAATACCCAGAAAATGGCTGAAGCTGTGGCCAGAGGCCTTGCCCTGACGGGGGTCAAACAGGTTAAGGTGTACAACTCGGCGGTCACCCACATCTCAGACATCATCGCCGATATTTGGCGGTACAAAGGTCTGGCACTGGGTTCCTGTACCTATGACGTACAGCTTTTTCCGCCAATGGCGCATCTGGTCTCCACGCTGAAGTCTAAGCAAATGAAAGAACGCAGCCTGGGTATCTTTGGCTCCTACGGGTGGAGTGGCGGGGCGGTAAAAGCACTCAGGGAGTTTGCCGAAAGCTCGGGGTGGGAACTGGTTGAACCGGTGGTAGAGTCTCAGTGTGCCCCCAAAGAAGACGCGTTGAAACTTTGCCGTGATCTTGGAAAAAACCTGGGTGAGAGAGTATTAGCCGCTTAGTTCACTTGATGAAAAAGGCAGGATCGCGAGGATCCTGCCGATGTCATTGGTTGCTGACACCTACTTTTTTACCATTTCCTTGCCACAACACTGAAGGGGCACGCTGCAAGCCTCCTCATCGCCGGCACTACAGGTGCAAGCCTTTTCCACCCGGAGTTCGAGACCACAGGCATCGCATACCAGGACATCACCCTCTTTCATATCAGCGCAATTGGTCATAGTATACCCTCCTTATCACTGGTTGGTTTAGAAGAAAAAGATGTATCGTTCTTTGGAATACAGGATCGGAGGATAGACCATTTTGACTCGGGTGTCAAGCAGGATGCACTTTTATAACTGTATTTGGACAACTGACCGGGATAAGGCCGTATCTTCTGCATTGTGGCTGGCAGGAACCAAACCCGGCCTGATGCCATTCAGTTGTGTTGTGTCACAGCGCGGTGCGTACCTTAAGAAAAGCAATTTGTCTTTATGTTTGCCAAAATTAGAAATGTCATGTATGGATGAGTTATGAATTTAGAAATGTTTTAACCCGTTAGGCATCACTTTCAGCTTTGAACCAACGCGCTGTTTAAGCCCGTCTATGCGTGTGAACTCCGGAAGCGGATCTTTAATCCGTTAGAGGTGGACGGGGGTTAAGACCCCGCCGCTTGCGGCGGGGTCGTTCATTTCGGATTTTCGGTTGACGATCGACTCCGAATCGATGGGATACGAAACCTTTAAAAAAAATAGAAAAGGATCGCTTTTTTTTCACAAAACCCATTCGATCATCCCCAGGGTCATGTTTGCAATTGTTCATCAGTTGATTGTGGGCAATGCCCTTTTTAACCAAGACTTGTGAAAGGAATCCTGTCGAATGCGCAGCCAAAATCGACTCACTCTCATCGTTTTAATGTGTCTCATTATTGCTGCCGCGATAATCTATTTTGAGTGGTTTTCTGATCGTTGGCACCGCATCGTCAGTCAGCCGCGCGAAATTGTGCCACGGGGTGATCTGGCGGATTTTGAAAAATCCACCATCGGCATTTTCAATGCAGCTGCCCCTTCAGTTGTTTACATATTTACCGAAAATGCCGAAGTCGGCTTTTTTGGTCGACGTGAGATCCGACAGGGGGCGGGATCCGGATTTTTATGGGATCGTCACGGCCATGTCGTGACCAATTTTCATGTTATCCAAGGGGCAGAGCGCATCCAAGTGCGCCTCGATTCGGGAAAAGCCATTGGCGCCACCTATGTTGGGGGCTCACCGGATCACGATTTGGCTGTGATTCGCTTGCGAAGCAAACCGCAGAGCGTACAACCGATCCCCCTGGGCACATCTCAGGGTCTGGCAGTGGGTCAGGCGGTTTTCGCCATCGGCAATCCGTTTGGTCTGACCCGGACGCTGACGACCGGCGTCATCAGTGCCCTGGATCGAAGGCTGCCGACGGCTGAAGGGCGTGAGGTCTTGGGGGTGATTCAAACCGATGCGGCCATTAACCCCGGGAATTCAGGTGGCCCCCTGATCGATTCGGCAGGCCGTTTAATTGGTGTCAACACCGCCATTATTTCAGGAACGGGCAGTTCAGCCGGTATTGGATTCGCCGTCCCCGTTGATGTCGTCAATCGAGTGATCCCCAAATTAATCACCAATGGCAAGGTGCCCCGGCCGGGCATCGGTATCATTATCCTTGATGAGGAGGTGGCTGCCGGTCTGGGCGTGGTGGGGGTCGTCATCGACCGCGTCATACCGGGATCCGAGGCCGAGCGCGCCGGACTGGAGGGTATCGACTTCCGCAATCGACTGTTAGGCGATGTCATTGTTGGGGTTGATAATAAGCAAGTTGAAAATATAGACGATTTCATGCGTATTTTGGGGGATTGTGAAATCGGGCAGGTAATTTTACTTGATGTCCTGCGGGGCGATCAGAATCGCAAGGTGGAAGTCAAAGTGATGGACATTTCTTAAATACGCTATTGGGTTTCCGGGGAAGGAGGGTGGCTGACAATGGAGTAAATAATCCCCGCGCGTTACCTGTTTTACTCCGTCAGGCCCACGGTTTTAACGCCGCATCCATGATCTTTGATCCTCAGATGGGTCCCCTTGGAATTTAGCATACCCAAAAAAGTGATAGGGAAAGGAGGTGATAGTGATGTCGAAGATGCTTTTTGTTATCTCCAATGGTTTTGAAAAAGCCGGTCGAGCGACCCGGGCCTTTCAGTTCGCGAAGGTTGCCTTCGAAAAAGGTCACGACGTGAAGGTGTTTCTAATCGACGATGCGATTCACTGGGCTCAGTTGGGTATGGCTGAAAGCGCCCGCGCATCCACCGGGGAGGAAATGAAGCCTTTTATTGATTATCTCATGCAAAATGGAGCCACCATCTATGCGTGTAAGGCCTGAGTGGATCATCGATATTTATCCCCCGACGAAATGATTCCGGGGGTCAAGATTGAAGGGGCGCCGGTTTTGGTAGACCTAATGGCTGAATATAGCACATTGAGCTGTTGACCTAAAGGGTTCCCACCTTATCACCCACCATTGAAAATCAGGAATGGGTGATATGGCTTCCTCCTTGCCAGGTTTGATCCTGGGAACAGAGAAAACATTAAAACCCGAATGACGCCCCTTCATGAGCAGTTCAATTTAGACGATACATCAGAAGTCAATGGGCGGTTCAGATTTAAGAACGACTCCCTTTTTTGATGAAAATAGACAGTATCACCAAGGAGACATAAACATGGAAGACCTGAACATTGTCATTGCCGGAGCAGCAGGTGAAGGGGTTCAGACGATTGGAGACTTGCTTTCCGAGGCCCTTGCCGTTCAGGGGTATGGGGTTTTCACATGGAAAGAATATGAATCCAGAATACGTGGCGGTCAGAACAGGTATACGATACGGATAAGTGAAGTCCCTCGAAACGCCCCATTGACCCGGGCGGACGTTCTGCTGGCACTGAACAATGGCGCTGCAGACAAATATAAACGATTGCTTAAGAAAAAGGGCATCCTCCTGGCTCAAAGACAATACAACGAGCGAACCATTGTCATCCCTTTCCATGAGATTGCTGAAAAGGAGTTCGGGAAAAAGATCTATGCCAATACCATAGCCACTGGAGCCCTGGTCGGAATCCTGGGCATGACCCTGGAATCACTCAGGGGGGTACTGACCCACATTTTTTCCAGGAAGAAAGCTGAGGTGCTCAAAGATAATTTTAAGGCAGCGGAAATGGGGTTCACAATCGCGGAACAGGACTGCCAGGGAATGTGCCCCTGGAAACTGCCCGGACAACAAAGCCGCCATTACCTGATCACTGGCAATGAAGCCATACCGCTGGCTGCTGCCTATGCCGGCTGCCGTTTTATAGCCGCTTACCCCATGACGCCCTCAACGGGAATCATCACTTATTTATCGAAGGAACAGGAACGTCTGGGGGTCTTTGTCGAGCAGGCAGAGGATGAAATTGCGGCTATCAACATGGCAATCGGTGCAAGCTATGCAGGGGTAAGGGCCATGACCGCTACATCCGGCGGTGGATTTGCCCTTATGGTAGAAGGCATCAGTCTGGCCGGAATGACTGAGACGCCTCTGGTGATTATATTGGCCCAGAGGCCGGGACCGGCAACGGGATTGCCCACAAGAACAGCCCAGGGTGATCTCCTTTTCTCAATTAACGCAGGCCATGGTGAGTTTCCCAAGATGATTCTGGCCCCGTCTGATCCGCAGGATGCATTTCACAAGACCGTTCGGGCTTTCAATTTGGCCGAAGCCTATCAGATTCCGGTAATCATACTCACGGATCAGTTTCTCGCAGATTCTCGTTTCTCCCACGAAAGCTTTGACCTGGAAAAATCGTCTCCGGTCTATCACCGGGCCGATCCGTCGAAAATAAAAAACTATAAGCGCTACCGTCTAACAGATGATGGCATTTCCCCCCGGCTTTACCCGGGCCAGAGCGAACAACTGGTCCATGCAGATAGTGATGAACACGATGAATACGGTCATATCACCGAGGATCTTCTCCATAGTGCCAAAGATATGGCCGAGAAGCGATCCCTCAAATTCAAAAGACTCAAAGAAAATGTGATGCCTCCGCAAGAAGTGGGCCTTGATGATTCAGATATCATCCTCGTGGGGTGGGGATCCACCCGCGGAGCCCTCCTGGAGGCAGCGAGTCTCATGACACAGGACGGCAAACGGGCTGGGATGATTCACTTCACGGAACTGTGGCCTTTACCCGGATATCAATTTCCAGACGGCAAGGATCTATGGGTTGTGGAAAATAATGCCTCCGGTCAACTGGCAAGACTTTTAAGGTCTGAATACGGTGTGGATTTCAAAGGGGCCATAAACCGTTATGATGGTTTGCCTCTTACCGGAAATTATATAAGGAGTTGGCTCAATGACAAAAATTGAAGACTATCAGAGCGATGCGGAAAACCAGTGGTGTCCGGGGTGTTCCAATTTCGGGATCCTTCAGGCCCTTAAACTGGCACTTGTGGAATTGGGCAAATCACCTCATGAGGTCTGCCTGGTCTCGGGTATTGGCCAGGCAGCAAAATTACCTCACTATCTGAAATGCAATTTTTTCAATGGCTTGCATGGAAGGGCTGTTCCGGTGGCCTTAGGCATTCATGTGACCCACCCGGAATTGACGACCATTGTGACCACCGGTGATGGGGATTGCTACGGGGAAGGGGGAAATCACTTCCTCCATGCCCTTCGCCGAAACCCGGATATCACCGTCATGGTCCACAACAATGAAATCTATGCTCTCACAAAGGGACAGGCCTCTCCCACCACGCCTCTGGCAGAGAAGAGGACCCTTCAGATTCGGGGCGTAGATATCGTTCCGCTTAACATGCCGGCCGCAGCTATCCTGCAGGGATGCAGTTTTGTGGCTAGGGGGTTCGCGGGTGAAGTGGATCACCTAAAGGATCTCATTGCCATGGCGATCCGGCATAGAGGTTTTTCTTATCTTGATGTGGTTCAGCCCTGTATTACCTGGGGCAGCCATCCGATGCGCTGGTATAGAGACCGGGTCTTCCAGCTCGGCCATGACTATGATAAGCATGATCGTGAATTGGCCCTTCATACGGCAATGGCAGCTAGTGAAAAAATACCCATAGGGATCCTCTATGAAGGTAAATCACCAAAGACCTTTGGTTGGCGATTCAGAGAGACGGTTACAGCAGGTCCGCTTACCGCGGTTGAGTTACCAACAAAGCAACAAATAGAGACGGTTCTTGCTGAATTCAAGAAAGCTTAAGCGATATGAGAGGGCATTCGCCTGTGAAAGATTAGTAAAGTTGGGTGAGCGGAAAATTTTAAGACGTCTTACGAAAAAAACCAAGAAACCCGATGAGGCGCACTTCCGTCAAGGCTTGACGATGCGCATCTCCGGCATTATAATAATCCTTATATAGCAACGTATCGCCTCCTGAGATTTTGGGGCCCCTGCCGTTGCGGTAAACCGGAGTGGCCGGTTAACGGACCTAATTGCATTTAACCAAAAAAGGAGCAGACGATCATGAAAACAATCATAAAAAAAGCCTACCCTTTGCTGCCGGTCATTTTTTTAGGTCTGGTTGGAACCGTTTATTTCCCCTCGGTCCTTGAAAATGCATGGGCAAGACCCTTTCGCATGGGTAAGATTCCGACCCAGGAGCTTGGCTGCGGAACTTGCCATATAAACCCGCGTGGAGGGGGTGCGCGTAACAGCTTTGGAAAGGACTATTCTGCCATCGGCATCAAGGCCGGGGAACGATACACCGATGAGCTGGCCTCCAGAGACTCGGACGGAGATGGCTACACCAATGCACAGGAATTTGAAGCAGGCACCCATCCGGGAGATCCCAATTCCAAGCCTTCGAAGTGATTCCTGATGAAAAAGAGCGTTTTCTTCATCCTTGTGGGCCTGTGTTTGGCCGGCGCAGTAGCCTCCTGGGTCCGTACGCTGGTCGGTGGACTGCCTCTGCCGGTCTATCTGCAGGAGGTAGGCGGTCTCCTTGCTTTATTGGGCTTTATCCTGCTTTTCTTTCAGTATGTCCTCAT
>Ga0180435_10001499_pt1 | contig 24273 bp, 25 predicted proteins | sample SS_ome_3_FD_132467 | JGI IMG/M metagenome (GOLD analysis project Ga0180435, IMG submission 132467) | Hypersaline lake sediment archaeal communities from the Salton Sea, California, USA - SS_3_S_1 metaG | ecosystem: Environmental > Aquatic > Non-marine Saline and Alkaline > Hypersaline >... | reverse complement strand
GGCCGCTGAAACCCCGGAGAAGATCGTAACGACACTGATCGATCCGGCGGCTGGCCTGCAACCCTACCAGTGCCGCAGGCTGGGGTTTGCTTTGGGTTTCTCCGGTGACCAGCTCAAGCAGTTCCAAAAGATTCTGTTTGCCTTGGTGGAGTTGTTCCACAAGGAGGATGCGAGCCTGGTCGAGATCAATCCTCTGATCGTGAATGGCGATGGCGACCTGCTTGCACTGGATGCCAAGATCAATCTTGATTCCAATGCGCTGTACCGGCACAAGGATCTGCTGGAGATGCGCGACATCAGCCAGGAGGACGAGCGTGAGGCGCGTGCCGCCGAGCACGACCTGAACTACATCACTCTCGACGGCAATATCGGTTGTATGGTGAACGGTGCCGGCCTCGCCATGGCCACCATGGACCTGGTCAAGCTGCATGGCGGCCAACCAGCCAATTTCCTCGACGTGGGTGGCGGGACCACCGCTGAACGGGTTGCCGAGGCCTTCAAGATCATTCTGTCTGACGACAAGGTCCAGGCCGTACTGGTCAACATCTTCGGCGGCATCGTTCGATGCGACCTGATTGCCGAGGGCATCATCAGCGCCGTAAAAGAGGTTGGGATAGAGGTGCCGGTGGTGGTTCGCCTGGAAGGTACCAATGCCGAAAAGGGCTTGAAACTACTGGATGAAAGCGGACTCAACCTCGAGACTGCGCATGGCCTGACCGAGGCCGCCGAAAAAGTCGTGGGAGCGGCCGCCTGATGAGTATCCTTATCAACAAAGACACCAAGGTCATCTGCCAGGGATTTACCGGCAAGCAGGGAACCTTCCATTCAGAACAGGCCATCGCCTACGGCACCAACCTGGTCGGCGGTGTGACCCCCGGAAAGGGTGGCCAGAAACACCTGGACCGTCCGGTGTTCAACACGGTGCACGATGCGGTTGCGGAAACCGGCGCCGATGCCACCATGATCTATGTGCCGGCCGCTTTTGCGGCGGATGCGGTGCTGGAAGCCGCCGATGCGGGTATCAAGGTGATCGTGTGTATCACCGAAGGCATCCCGGTGCTGGACATGCTCAAGGTGCGTGCCGCGCTGGATACCACCGACGCGTACCTTGTCGGCCCCAACTGCCCGGGCGTGATCACACCAGGGGAATGCAAGATCGGCATCATGCCCGGTGTGATTCATCAGCCAGGCAAAGTGGGCATCGTTTCGCGCTCGGGCACCCTGACCTACGAGGCGGTGCACCAGACCACCAACGCCGGGCTGGGCCAGACTACCTGTGTCGGCATCGGGGGCGATCCGGTTCACGGTATGAATTTCATCGACTGCCTGGAACTGTTCGAACAGGACCCGCAGACCGAGGGTATCGTCATGGTTGGCGAGATTGGCGGGAGTGCCGAAGAGGATGCGGCCGCGTACATCCAGGCGAGCGTCAGCAAGCCCGTGGTGGCTTACATAGCCGGCGTGACAGCCCCCTCGGGTAAGCGCATGGGACATGCGGGTGCCATTGTCAGCGGTGGCAAGGGCACGGCGGACGGCAAATTCGCAGCACTGGATGCCGCAGGCGTCAAGACGGTACGCTCGCCCGCCATGATCGGCGAGGCCATGGCTGAACTACTCGGCTGAGCCGAAGCTGCGAGGCTGGTAAACTTCGAGGCCGGATTTCGATCCGGCCTTTCGTTTTCCAGTACCCGGATATTCCGACATGCGTATCGCGATTGCCCAACTCAATCTGCTGGTTGGGGATATTGAAGGTAACACTCAAAAAGTGATCGACACCGCCGCGCGCTTGCGCGGGCGGCAGGCCGACCTGGTGGTGTTTTCCGAGCTGACTCTGACCGGGTATCCGCCGGAAGACCTGTTGTTGCGCGCCGAATGCCAGCAGCGCGTGGATGCCGCATTGCAGCGCCTTTTGCACGAGGTCCACGACATTACCCTGGTTGTCGGTTTCCCCGGTGAGCGGGATGGGCAGCGTTACAACATGGCGGCCGCCCTGCGTGATGGAAAGACAATCGCTGAATACCGCAAGCGGGAACTGCCCAACTACAGCGTGTTCGACGAAAAGCGCTACTTCGTGCCTGGCCGCGAGGTGTCGACCTTTGAGCAGGATGGCGTGAGTTTTTCCCTGGCTATCTGCGAGGACGTCTGGTTCGATCAGCCGGTCGCAGATGCCGCAGCGGCAGGTGCACAGGTCGTACTGAACCTCAATGGCTCGCCTTTTCATCGGGGCAAGTCGCAGGAGCGGGAAGAAGCCGTGACCGCGCTCGCGAAAACACACGGCGTCAGCATTGTCTACGTCAACCAGGTCGGTGGCCAGGATGAACTCGTCTTCGACGGTGCCTCGTTCGTAACCGATCCGGAAGGCAGCGTGGTTCAGCACTGCGTACAGTTTGCCGAGGCCGAGGTGGTGTTGGACGTGAACCGGGCGGGGCAGTGGCAGGGCGGTCATATTACTGCATTGCTCGATGCTGAAGCCGAGGTCTACCAGGCGTTGGTGACCGGTGTGCGCGACTATGTCGGCAAGAACGGGTTCACGGGTGTGGTGTTGGGCCTGTCGGGCGGTATCGATTCGGCACTCACCTTGGCGGTCGCGGTGGATGCCTTGGGGGCTGATAATGTCGAAGTGGTGTTGATGCCATCGCGTTACACCCTGGACATGAGTAACGAGGACGCGGCAGAGCAGGCCCGGAAAATGGGAGTCGAGCATCAGACGATCCCGATCGAGCCGGCATTTACGGCGTTTCTCGACATGTTGTCGGATACCTTTGCCGGGTTGCCAGCAGATGTCACCGAAGAGAACATCCAGGCGCGTTGTCGCGGTATCCTGTTGATGGCTATCAGCAACAAGAGCGGTCGCATGCTCCTGACGACCGGCAACAAGAGCGAGATGTCGGTCGGTTATGCAACGCTCTACGGCGATATGAACGGTGGTTTCGCACCCCTCAAGGATGTCCCCAAGCTGTGGGTCTACCGCCTGGCCCAATGGCGCAACCGCGATGGTGAGGTGATTCCGCAGCGGGTGATCGACCGCCCGCCATCGGCGGAACTCAGGCCCGATCAGAAAGACAGCGACAGCCTGCCGGATTATGAGGTGCTCGACCCGATCATCGAACGCTATGTCGAACAGGACCAGTCAGTCGACGAGATCGTAGCAGCCGGTTTTGAGCGCTCCGTGGTGGAACGTATCGCCCGCTTGATCGACAACAGCGAGTACAAGCGGCGCCAGGCACCGCCCGGGATCAAGATTACGCAGCGTGCCTACGGGCGTGACCGCCGCTATCCGATCGTCAGCGGCTTTTAACTTGCTCGGGTTGCCGCTATGCTGCGGTGCATTGGTAGAGATAAATCAATATAAAGGTTCATGCGATGAAAAAGATCGAGGCAATCATCAAACCCTTCAAACTCGACGACGTGCGCGAAGCGCTGTCCGGTATCGGCATTACCGGCATGACCGTAAGCGAGATCAAGGGCTTTGGTCGTCAGAAGGGTCACACCGAGTTGTACCGTGGCGCCGAGTACGTGGTGGATTTCCTGCCGAAGCTCAAGCTGGATATCGTTGTCTCCGATAACCAGTTGGATGAATGCATCGAAGCGATCACGAACGCTGCTCGCACTGGCAAGATCGGTGATGGCAAGATCTTCGTCTACCCGGTTGAACAGGTGGTGCGTATCCGTACCGGTGAGCAGGGCGACGAAGCCGTTTGATCCGCGCAATACAGCCCCAATAAAGAAGCCCCGCATCGGGCAACCGATGCGGGGCTTTGTTTTTGTCGATACCGGGTTGCGGTCAGTTCTCGTCGAGTTCGAAGTAATCCCAAATGCGTCGGCCCCAGGATTTTTCGCCGGTATCACGGGGATCGTCTATCAGCGTGTTGTTGTTCTCATTACGTGCCAGTACCCGTTGGGTGTCGGCGGCAAGATCGTCCATGCCGAGCTTGGTGTAGGCCTCGATCATCACGTTGAGCGCATCGCGCATTGATGGTGTGCGTTGGTAATTCTCGACCACGTAGGCTGCGCGGTTGACTGCCGCGACAAAGGCACCACGCTTGATGTAATAACGGGCTACGTGTACTTCGTGACGTGCCAGGTTGTTCCGCAGGTGCAGCATGCGTTGGCGCGCATCCGCCGCGTACTCGCTATTGGGATGGTCGCGCACAACGGTTTCGAAATCCTTGTAGGCGTCGCGGGTGGCGCCTGGATCGCGTTGCGAGTTATCCGTAGGCATGAAACGCGAAAGGAATCCCAAAGACGAATTGAAGTTCACCAAGCCTTTCAGGTAATGGGCGTAAGCGACCGCCGGGTGGCCCGGGTGAAACTTGATGAATCGGTCGGCAGCGGCCAACGCCGATTCAGGCTCTTGCGCGCGGTAATAGGCATAAGCCACGTTCAGCTGTGCCTGGTGGGCATACTTGCCGAACGGATAGCGTGCCTCCAGCTTCTCGTAGTAGTCGATGGCTTTTTCATAGCCCCCGGAGCGCAGTTCATCGGAAGCCTCGTTATAAAGCTTTTGTTGGCTCCAGCCCTCGGTTTCGTCTTCATCACCGAAAATCGAACAGCCGCCGAGCAAAGAAACAGACATCAGTAGCCAGATCAGGCGCGTCATAGGCGATAATCCCCAGAAATCAGCCGCGGATTATACCGGATCATTTTGAATTCTGACGAAGACGACAATCGACAACGCCAGCACACCGCGGAAATCGGCCCGGATCTGGCTGGAAAACGCCTGGACCAGGCACTCGCCAGCCTTTTCAGCGATTACTCGCGCAGCCGCCTGCAGGCGTGGACCAAAGAAGGACGGGTAAAGGTCAATGGAGAGCAGTTGCGTCCGCGCGACAAGGTCTCACTGGGAGACAGGGTGGAGCTAACGGCGCTACTCGAAGACCAGGTGGAATGCCGTCCGCAGCCGATACCGCTGGATGTCCTTTACGAGGACGAGCACCTGCTGGTCATCAACAAACCGGCCAACATGGTGGTGCATCCGGCTGCCGGTAATCCTGATGGCACCATCCAGAACGGGCTGCTTTACCATGATGCCAGCCTGATCGAGTTGCCGCGTGCCGGCATCGTGCATCGGCTCGACAAGGACACCACCGGGTTGATGGTGGTAGCCAAGACCCAGTTGGCCTACGCGCGCCTGGTGGCAGCGCTGGCTGCGCGCGAGGTGAAACGCGAGTACCGGGCCCTGGTGGTCGGCAAACTGAATGTCGGTGGCACCATCGAGCAGCCAATCGGGCGCCACCCAAACCAGCGCACACGCATGGCGGTCAGCCCGATGGGCAAGCCGGCGGTCACCCATTACCGCGTGCTGGAAAAATTCCGTGCCCATACGCTGTTGCGGGTCAACCTGGAAACGGGGCGGACGCACCAGATTCGCGTGCACATGGCGCATATGCGGCACGCGATCTTCGGTGATCCGGTGTATGGCGGCCGCCTGCAGATCCCGCCGGGTGCTGATGACGGCTTGAAGGAAATCATGCGCAGCTTTAGACGTCAGGCCTTGCATGCCAAGCGGCTTGGCCTGGTGCATCCGGCCAGCGGCAGGTCGATGCAGTGGGACGCCCCGATGCCAGATGACATGGCGGAGTTACTGGAGGCGTTGCGCGCCGATGTTCATGGCGATGTCACGGAATTCGACGACGATTTCTATGCCGCATTCACTGAACAGGGCTGTGAGATCCACGACGATGACGAACCGGATTGATTTTCTGCAGCCGGACTGGCCAGCGCCTGCGAACGTGCGCGCGGCCAGCACCACCCGCGGTGGCGGTGTCAGCGAGGGCAATTGGCAGGGGCTGAACCTGGCCACTCACGTCGGCGATGATCCAGGTCATGTTAGTGCGAATCGCCAACTGCTGCTGGACGAACTGGGCCTTGCCGGTCTGCCTGCCTGGCTCACCCAGGTGCACGGTACGCGTGTCTGTGATTTGCCCGGTTCGGGTGATTGCGAGGCGGATGCGGCGACCACCACCACGCCCGGCGAGGTCTGCGTGGTGATGACGGCCGATTGCCTGCCGGTGCTTTTCACAGATACCCGGGGCAAACGTGTTGCGGCGGCACATGCCGGTTGGCGCGGGCTTGCAGCGGGGGTGCTCGAGGCCAGCATCGCGGCTTTTGACGACCCGTACGAAGTCATGGCCTGGCTGGGCCCTGCAATCGGGCCGGAGTCTTTCGAGGTAGGCGAGGAAGTGCGCCAAGCCTTCGTCGATCGGGACGCTGGTGCGGCTGCTGCCTTCGTGCAGAACCGCCCCGGTCACTGGCTCGCGGATATTTACGCCCTGGCGCGCCTGCGTCTGGCTGCGGCCGGAGTCGAGGCGGTTTATGGAGGTGGTTTCTGTACCTATCGAGACGCCGAACGCTTCTACTCCTTTCGCCGCGACCCGATCACCGGCAGAATGGCGTCTCTGATCTGGATGCAACCTGAATAGCGGAAATCGAACGATGGCTGACAACTGGCTGATGCTGACGATGATCGGTAAGGACAAACCCGGCATGGTGGCGGCAGTCACGCAGGCGCTGGTGCAACAGGGCGTGAGCTTGGGTGAGACCTCGATGATTCGTCTCGGCGGGAATTTCACCGTGATGATGATGGTATCGGGAGCCGAATCCGAAGACAGCCTGCGTGACTCGCTCAAGCCGGTGCTGGAAGCACAGGGTATGTGCCTGCATGTGGATCCGATCGAGGCTCACCTGCATGAGCACCTGGTACCGAATATCCAGGTCACCGTCAGCGGGGCTGACCGCGTCGGCATCGTGGCCCAAGTGACCGGTGCATTGGCCGAGGCCGGGTTCAATATTCTCGACCTGGAATCCGATGTGGCTGGCAGCGCCGACGACCCGGTCTACATCCTGCAGATCGCGGGGGTTTCCGACCAGGCGGTGGAGAGGATAGACAGCGCGCTGGATACGGTGCGTGAGCAGGGTGTGTCGGTCAATGTAACGGCTATCGAGACTTACATCGGCTAATGGCAATTCTGGATATTCTCAAGCTGCCGGACGAGCGTCTCAAGCAGGTCTCCGAGCCGGTCACCGAGTTCGACGACGAACTGCAGAACTTCATCGACGACCTGGAAGAAACCCGCCAGAACGGCCCTGCCGCGGTGGGTATCGCTGCTCCCCAGGTGGGCAGGTTTGTCCGCGTAGTCATCATCGACTGCTCGACCACGCGCAAGCCGGTTCCGAATCACGGGCACCAGATCCTGGTGAACCCCGAGATCACCCACTGGGAAGGCTATGAGCCGGGACGCGAGGGTTGTCTCTCTGTGCCCGACTACACCGGCAACGTGATCCGTGCCACCCGCATAAAGCTGTCCGCACTCGATCGCCACGGTGAGCCGCTGGAATTCGATATGGAGGGCTACGAGGCACGGGCCGCACAGCACGAGATCGATCACCTGGACGGCATGTTGTTTGTCGACCGCGTGGTCAGCCGTCGTACCGACCTCTTCAAGCGCAAGGTGTATCAGAAGGGCGGCAAGAAAAAATAGGCCGCCAGAAGCCTGTTGACCTGCGGCGGAACCAGTCCCTTGTAATCGGCTCCATTATCCCCACATTCGGCCTAAGCTTTATGCATTGAATGTGGAGAATTTTCCATGCGAATGGATCGATTGACCAGTAAATTCCAGATGGCACTGGGCGATGCCCAGAGCCTTGCGGTAGGCCGCGACCATCAATTTATTGAACCCGCCCACCTGATGACCGCGCTGCTCGACCAGGAAGGTGGAACCGTGCGCCACCTGCTCACCCAGTCCGATGTCAACGTCAACCAGTTGCGTTCCGGCCTGGGCGAGGCGCTGGACCGCCTGCCCTCGGTGCAGGGCGCGGGGGGCGACCTGCATATCTCCAATGACCTGGGGCGCCTGCTCAACCAGACTGACAAGCTGGCGCAGGAACGGAAGGATCAGTACATCAGCTCCGAGCTGTTCGTGCTGGCCGCCGTAGAGGACCAGGGGGCGCTTGGCGACCTGCTGCGCAAGGCGGGTGCGAGCAAGGGTGCGGTGGAGAAATCCATCGAAAACATGCGTGGTGGCCAGTCGGTGGACGACCCGAATGCCGAAGACCAGCGACAGGCGCTGGAGAAATACACCATAGACCTGACCGAGCGAGCCGAGCAGGGCAAGCTCGACCCGGTGATCGGCCGGGACGACGAGATCCGCCGTGCCGTCCAGGTGCTACAGCGTCGTACCAAGAACAACCCGGTACTCATTGGTGAGCCCGGTGTGGGCAAGACGGCCATCGTCGAGGGACTGGCCCAACGTATCGTCAACGGCGAAGTGCCGGAAGGGCTGAAAAACAAGCGCCTGCTGTCACTCGACATGGGCGCGCTGATCGCCGGAGCCAAGTTCCGTGGAGAGTTCGAGGAACGTCTCAAGGCGGTGCTGAATGATCTTGCCAAGCAGGAAGGCCAGATCATCCTGTTCATCGACGAGATCCACACCATGGTCGGTGCCGGGAAGGCCGAAGGTGCGATGGACGCGGGCAATATGCTCAAGCCTGCGTTGGCACGCGGCGAACTGCACTGTGTCGGGGCTACCACGCTGGATGAGTACCGCCAGAACATCGAAAAGGACGCAGCGCTGGAGCGCCGCTTCCAGAAGGTGCTGGTGCAGGAGCCGACTGTCGAGGACACCATCGCCATTCTGCGTGGTCTGAAAGAGCGCTACGAGGTGCACCACGGCGTCGAGATCACCGACCCGGCGATTGTCGCCGCGGCAACTTTGTCGCATCGCTACATCAGCGACCGCCAGCTGCCTGACAAGGCGATCGACCTGATCGACGAGGCTGCTTCGCAGATCCGCATGGAAATCGATTCCATGCCGGAGTCGATGGACAAGCTCGACCGTCGTCTTGTTCAGCTGAAGATCGAACGCGAGGCATTGAAAAAGGAATCCGACGAGGCCTCCAAGAAACGCCTGGATGCCCTGCAACACGAGATCGACGAACTCGAGCGCGAGTTTGCTGACCTGGAAGAGATCTGGAAATCCGAAAAGGCGGCAGTGCAGGGCACCACGCATATCAAGGAGGCATTGGAAAAGGCTCGCCTCGAATTCGAGACCGCCCGCCGTGCCGGCGACCTGCAGCGCATGTCCGAGTTGCAATACGGCCAGATTCCCGACTTGGAACGCCAGCTGGACATGGCTTCCCAGGCCGAGATGCAGGACACCAAGCTGCTGCGTAACAACGTGACCGATGAGGAGATCGCCTCGGTTGTTTCCAAGTGGACCGGTATCCCGGTCTCCAAGATGCTCGAGGGCGAGAAGGAAAAGCTCCTGCAGATGGAAGCCGAGATCGGCAAGCGAGTGGTCGGCCAGGAAGAGGCGGTCAGCGCCGTTTCCAATGCCATCCGCCGATCACGTGCGGGCCTTTCCGACCCGAACCGTCCGAACGGTTCCTTCCTGTTCCTCGGTCCGACCGGGGTGGGCAAGACCGAGCTGTGCAAGGCACTGGCCGACTTCCTGTTCGATACCGAAGAGGCAATGGTGCGTATCGACATGTCGGAATTCATGGAGAAGCACTCGGTGGCCCGCCTGATCGGCGCGCCCCCCGGCTACGTGGGTTACGACGAAGGCGGCTACCTGACCGAGGCGGTGCGCCGCCGCCCGTACAGCGTGATCCTGATGGACGAGGTCGAGAAGGCCCATCCGGATGTGTTCAACGTGCTGTTGCAGGTGCTCGACGATGGCCGTCTGACTGACGGCCAGGGTCGCACTGTGGACTTCCGCAACACCGTGATCGTGATGACCTCGAATCTCGGCTCGGACGTGATTCAGACCCTCGCCGGGGAGGAGCGTTACGATGAGATGAAAGCCGCGGTGATGAACGTGGTCGGGCAGCACTTCCGTCCCGAGTTCATCAACCGGGTCGACGAAGCGGTGGTGTTCCATCCACTTGGGCGCGAACAGATCCGTGCCATCACCGAGATCCAGATCCAGTACCTGCACCAGCGTCTGGCTGAACGCGACATGGGGCTGGAAGTCAGCACCGGTGCGTTGGACCGCCTCGGCGAGGCCGGCTTCGACCCGGTCTACGGGGCCCGCCCGCTCAAGCGTGCCATCCAGCAACAGCTGGAGAATCCGCTGGCGCAGGAGATCCTCGCAGGTGTGTTTGCAGCCGGTGACGTGATCCATGTGAATACCACGGCGGAAGGGCTGACCTTCTCGCGCGGCAGCAATGTCGACGAGGACGAGGAAGGCGTGGTGATCGAGGGCGAACTGGCCGACTGATCTTCTCGACCTGCGGGCACAAAAAATCCCGGCGATGCCGGGATTTTTTGTGCTTCCGACCTTCTGTTTGTCAGTTGGTCTGCGGCGCAGCCGCTGGTGCCGGGGGTGTTGCATCACCCGCCGGGGGCTGCGGCTTCGGCGCAGCTGGTGGGCGCGGATAACGCGGCGGCGGTGCGATGCCGCGACGCTTTTCCGGTACCGGACCCCAGCCACGGAAGCTGCGGTTTTTCTGCCAGGGGAAATCCGTGTTCCATGGGCCGTCATCCCAACGGTCTCGGCTCATGGGGCCCCAGTCCCAGGGGTTCTTGCGATTACCACCCCAACCGAAGTTGTCGCCGCTCCATGGGCCGCCACTCCATGGGCCACGGTTGCTGCCCATGTTCCAGCTGTTGTTGTTCCACGGCGAGTTACCGCGGCCCCAGGGTGCATTGCCACCACTCCACGGGGTGTTGCCACCACTCCACGGGGTGTTGCCGCCGCCCCAAGGGGCATTGCCGCGGCTCCAGGGGGTATTGCCACCACCCCAGCCGTCGTTATTCCAAGGGTTCCATTGACTGCCACGGTTCCAGTTGTTGTCGCCCCAATTAAAGGCGTTGGCACTGGTTGCGGCCAGCATGGCAGCCGATACGGTGGCAATTGCCAGCGCTTTCTTGATCTGCATCGTTGCAAGGTCCTCGATAGGTGAACACTTTGTGCGCGACCCATCATAGGGGATTTCAGGAGGGATACCTATGCGGGTTTTCCTTGTTGTGCAGCTTTTTCAGCAGGCGCTGGCACTGGCGCAGGCTCAGGTCCACGCTGTAGTGCTCATTGAGGTGTTGCTGCAATTGCTTGCCGCGCCATTGGTCGCCAGCCAGTCCAAGCGAAGCAGGGGGGGACTGGATATCGTGGGACAACGCATTCATTGCCTGTTCGGACAGGCGGGAAGGACGGCCCGGGCTGGTATCGTCCAGGAGTCCATCCAGGCCCTGCTCAGTAAAGCGCTTGCGCCAGCGCTCGATGGTGCGGGTGTGTTCGCCGAGCGCATCGGCGACATCGCTGACGCGTTGTCCATGCAAAATCATCAGGAGGCAGAATGCACGGTAACAGGCACGTTTCTCACGCGACTTGCCTACCTGCTTGCGCACCGCGTCGCGCAGTTGCGCGATCTGGGTGTCTTTGCTTAGTTCACTTGTCTCAACCATCAGAGTTTGGTCAATCCGTAGACTTCTTTGACAGTATGCAAAACCTCACAGAAAGCGTGCTTGTGCAAACTCGCCTTGTGTTGATCTCGATCAGGTTTGCCGGAATAGGATGAAAACCGTGCTTGAGTATGTGTTTTTCGATGAACGTCCACGCGATGGTTTCGTACGTCTCGTGGAGAAACAGGGGTTGAAGCCGCTTCTGAAGGCGGATGATGACCTGCTTTACGTACTGCTTCCGGAAGAGATTTCAGACGAACTGTCAAAGCTGGTCGAAGCACATTACGACCGAATGATGACCCTCAACCAGACCTTGTTCGAAACGGAGAGTGACCCGGAAGCGGTGGGCGATCACGTCGCCGGCATCACCCTGCAACTGCAAGACGGGAAAAACGCTTATGCACGGGTCGATCCAGTGCTGCTCGCCCGCATCATGGAGGTTGTTACGCCGGAGGAATTCAATTCGGTCGTGAACGCGATAGTCGAAGCGGTGGAAAATCCCGACACTCGCAGTCCTTGCCAACGCCTGCGTGACGAACGCAATCGCTGGGAATAGTCACTGCTTCTCGGGTTCGGGCTTCTGTGCCTGCTCAGCGGCTTCACGCTCTCTTTGTTCCTGCTCGTAACGAATGCGTTGTTCCTTTTTCTTTTCGACCAGCTTGATGTATTCCTTGGGCGACATCATGCTGACGTTTTCCGGCTGGCGCGTGGGAAGGTAGTAGGCGGCAATAGCTGCCACGATCACGGCGACCAGCAGGATGTAGACGTTGGCTTTGTTTGTTTGTCGCGGCATCGTTTCGGTGTGTTGCTGGAGTGTTCCTAGCATAGCGCAGAGCACCGGTTCCTACCGCTGCTTCGGTGATGAAAGGCCCGCCTGCCGATAATCGATTTCCAGCATCTCTCCCTGTGGTGTGCGGCTACCGAGCAACGGGTAGCCTAACAGGTCACCCAGGGTTGTGGCGTCGCCCAGCTCGCTGGTCGTCCCTGCCTGCCATTGCCCATCGCCCTTCAATAACAGCAGGTGCGATGCAATGCGGCGTGCCAGGTTGATATCGTGCAGAACCAGCAACAGTGATCGCCCGGCAGTGGCGAAGTGTTCGCGCAGCAGTTTCAACATGCTGATCTGTTGACCAATGTCCAGGTGGTTGAGGGGTTCGTCCAGCATTGCGAGCCAGGGTGACTGGACCAGCAGTCTGGCGATCTCGGCGCGCCTAAGCTCGCCGCCCGATAGCGAATCCAACGGTTGGTCCGGGAGTTTTGCGAGGCCGACAGCCTGCAGTGCCTGCAACGCCGTTTTGATCTCGTTATCGTTTTCGTAACCCCAGGCGTTACGGTGCGAGTATCCGCCACTCAGGGCCATTTCCAGGGCAGTGCTGTGGAAACCGGCATGACTATGCTGGAACACCAGGCCAAGTCGCTGCGCGCGTGACCTGGGGGGCAGCGTTTGCAGGGGATCGTTGCCAAGCAGGACTGTTCCGCTGTCCGCCTGCTCGATACCGGCCAGTGTTTTGAGCAGGGTGCTCTTGCCGCTACCGTTTTTTCCCAGCACCGCCCAGCACTGTCCGGGCTCGATTCGCAGGTCGAGTTGGTCGATCAGGGAGCGGCCGCGTCGGCGGACGGTCAGCTGTTCGATCCGGAGCAGGCTCATCGGCTTGTTCCTTTGGCCAACAGCCACAGGAATACCGGCACACCGATCAGCGCGGTCAACACGCCGACGGGCAATTGCATGGGGCTGATCAGCGTGCGTGCAGCCGTGTCGGCCAGCATCAGCAGGGAGCCGCCAAACAGTACGGAAACCGGCAACAAAGTGCGGTGGTCGGTGCCGCCCAGCAGGCGTACCAGGTGAGGCGTGATCAGGCCGATGAAGCCGATTGCCCCGGCAATACTGACCGCGGCGGCGCTGAGCAGGGAGGCCAGGAAATAAAGTTGCAGGCGCAGGCGTTTGGGATCCACGCCCAGCACGGCTGCCTGCTGCAGCCCGTATACGGCGAGGTTCAGCTGCGGTGCCAGCCACAGGGCGGCGGCCAGACCGACGCCGAGGATGATCAGCGTCGGCCAGGGGGTGAGCGCATCGCTCAGGTCGCCCATCAACCAGAACAGCATGCTCGGCAGCTGCATCGGCGGGCTCAGGCTCAGCACCAGGCTGATCAGTGCGCCCCAACCGGCGGCCATGACCACGCCGGACAGTAGCAGGCGATTGGTGTCGCCGTGCTCGGCGCGGTGCCCGAGCGCGAAGACCAGCAGGACGCTGAGCAGGGCTCCGGCGAAGGCAATCGGCGTCAGCCACAGCGATTGTAGCCCCAGCAGCATGCCTCCGAGAACTGCGGCGGCCGCCCCCCCAGACACCCCCAGTACGTAGGGATCGCCCAGCGGGTTGCGCAACAGTACCTGCATCAGGGCGCCAGCGAGTGCCAGCACGCCACCGACCGCGAAGGCCGACAGGCTGCGCGGCAGGCGTAGCTGGTCGATGATCTGGTTGTCTATGCTGCCGTCGTTGCCCAGCAGGTGCCGCAGTACATCGGCGGGAGCGATCTCAGTGCTGCCGATACCTAGTGAGCCCAGCAGGCTCAGCGCCGCCAGTGCCAGCCCGGCACCCAGCAGGCGCCAGCGTTTAGTGCGTGGATGTCGGTGCATCCGCGTGCACGTCCCCGTGCAGGCTCAGGATCGGCCAGCCCGCTTGATCCGCATGCTTGCGCAGCGCATCGTCCGGGTCGACCGCGACCGGTTTGTCCACCAGCTGCAGCAGCGGTAGATCATTGTGCGAATCACTGTAGAAGGCGGCACCTTCGAGGCTCTCCCCGGTGGCTTCCAGCCAGTCCCGCAGGCGGGTCACCTTGCCATCGCGGAAACTCGGGATGCCGCTCACCTGACCGGTGTAGCGTCCGTCGACCTGTTCCGGTTCGGTCCCTATCAGGTGCTCGATACCGAAGATGTCGACGATCGGGCGGGTCACGAAGGTGTTGGTGGCTGTGATCACCAGCAGGGTGTCGCCGGCGGCGCGGTGTTGCTCCACAAGGTCGATGGCGGGCTGGCCGACCAGCGGACGGATCTTGCTTTCGACGAACCCGGCACGCCAGCGTTGCAGGTCCTGCGGTGCGTTCTCGGACAGCGGTTTCAGGGAGAAGGCCAGGAACGCCATGATATCCAGTTCGCCACGCTTGTACTCATCGTAGAACTGCTGGTTCTTGGCTTCGTATTCCTCGCCGTCCACGACCCCGATTTCCGCCAGATAGACGCCCCAAAGGTAGTCGGAATCGCCGCTCAGCAGGGTGTTGTCGAGATCGAAAATGGCCAGGGACATGCGTGCAAACCTGAAAAAACGCGAAAGGCGCGATCATACAGAAAAATCTTTATAAGCAGTAGCTTATGCATTGCCTGTGATGCTTGCGGCTGCGCTTTGGAATATGGAAGAATTGTTGCAATTTCAGATTTTCGGTAAGTGATGTGATCGATGCGGATGGTTTCAGGCCTAATGTCGGGATAATTCTTGTCAATGACCAGAACCGCCTGTTTTGGGGGCGCCGCGTCGGTCAGAACGCGTGGCAGTTTCCGCAGGGCGGTATCAAGTCGGACGAGTCCCCGCGCGAGGCCATGTTTCGCGAACTTGAGGAAGAGGTGGGTCTCCAACCCCAGCATGTCGAGGTGCTGGGTGAGACGGGCCGTTGGCTGCGTTATCGTCTGCCCAAGCGTTTTATCCGCCGGCATTCCCACCCGATTTGTATCGGCCAGAAGCAGCGTTGGTTCCTGCTGCGGGTGAACTGCAGCGAAAGTGATTTCTGTCTCGACCGTTTCGACAAACCTGAGTTCGACCACTGGCGCTGGGTCAACTACTGGCAGCCTGTGCGCGAAGTCATTTATTTCAAGCGTCGTGTATACGAGCGCGCCCTGGAAGAACTGGCTCCCCTCCTGTTTCCCGACGGTGCTCCAGAGCGCGAGCAGCAACCGCCGGCCAAGCAGAACCGTCGTTGAGTTGCCGCGGTGCTTGATACGCTGCACCGTATTGTCCAGGCGGTCAACAAGGCCGCCAATCTGCAGGACGCATTGATCCTGATCGTGGAGCGCGTGCGCGAGTCGATCAGCTGCGATGTCTGCTCCATTTACCTTACCGAAGACGAAACCCGTGCCAACGTGCTGCGCGCTACGGTCGGCCTGCGCGCCGAGGCGGTGGGGAAGGTGCGCCTGCCGGTCGGACGAGGCCTTGTTGGCCTGGTGGCAGAGCGAGCTGAACCGGTCAACGTGGCAGACGCACCAGCTCACCCGCGCTACATGCACGTCAGTGATACCGGTGAAACTCACTATCGCGGTTTTCTGGGGGTGCCGATTATCCAGAGTGGACGGGTGCTCGGGGTATTGGTTGTGCGCCAGGAGGAAACACGCGAGTTCAGCGACGAGGAAGTCACCTTCCTCTTTACCTTGGCCGCGCAGCTGGCGGGAGCTATCACGCATGCCCGCGCCAGCGGTGAACTCGATGAACTGACCGGCGAGGACAAGGCCCCGGATCGTTATCTTGCGGGACAGCCGGGCCATACGGGTGTGGCGATTGGTCACGGTGTGGTTGCCTACCGCTTGTCGGACCTGGAAGCGGTACCGGATCGCGAATGCGAAGATGCGCTTGCTGAATGCGCGCGTTTTCGCGACGCGGTGTCGCAGGTGGAAAATGATTTGCGCCGTCTGCAAAGCAACCTGAGTGAGCAGCTGCCGGCTGAAGATCGTGCCCTGTTCGATGCCCTGTTGCTGATGCTCGGTAGCGATACCCTGGTCAATCACACGGTTCAGCAGATCGAACAGGGCCAGTGGGCCCCTGGAGCACTGCGCAATACCATAGCGCTGCATGCCGGGGTCTTCGAGGACATGGAGGATCCGTATCTGCGTGAGCGCGCCTCCGATGTGCGCGATCTGGGACGGCGTATTCTGACCCATCTCCAGGGGGACCAGCCGCAACAGACCGAGTATCCGCCTCAGACCATCCTGGTTGGCGAGGAGGTCAGCGCCGTGCAACTCGCCGAGGTGCCCAGCGACAACCTGGCGGGTGTGATCTCGGCTTCAGGCTCGGGTTCCTCACACGCTGCGATCCTGGCAAGAGCCATGGGGGTGCCTGCGGTCATGGGGGTGACTGACCTGCCGGTCGGCCGCATGCAGAACCGCTCCCTGATCGTGGATGGTTATCGCGGTCGAGTGTACGTCGAGCCGGCTCCGTCGGTTGTTACTGAGTATGAGCGTCTGCTCGACCAGGAACGGGCACTCAGTGCCGAGGTCGAAGCCATGCGTGGCCAGGCCTCGGAGACTACCGATGGCGTGACTTTGCCGCTTTACCTGAATACCGGCCTGGTCAACGAAATGAGCAATGGCGACCGGGACGAAGCTGCGGGCGTTGGGTTGTACCGCACCGAGTTGCCATTCATGGTGCGGGACCGTTTCCCTGGTGAGCAGGCACAGATCAACAACTACCGGCGTGTGCTGGAGGCATTTGCGCCGCGGCCGGTGGTTCTGCGTACCCTGGATATCGGCGGTGACAAGCCGTTGCCGTATTTCCCGGTCGAGGAACAGAACCCGTTTCTGGGTTGGCGCGGGGTGCGCATCTCGCTGCAGCACCCGGAAATTTTTCTGACCCAGATCCGCGCCATGCTGCGTGCCAATATCGGGATGGGAAATCTGCAGATCATGTTGCCGATGATCAGCAGCGTCGGTGAAGTCGAAAAGTTGCAGCAGTTGATTCAGCGGGCTCACGACGAACTGATCGAAGAAGGACACGAAGTCACCATGCCGCGCATCGGCGTGATGATCGAGGTGCCGTCGGCGGTTTATCAAATAGAAGAATTGGCCCGTCGCGTGGATTTCATTTCAGTAGGCACCAACGATCTGACCCAGTACCTGCTGGCGGTGGATCGTAACAACCCGCGTGTGGCCGACCTGTATGACGATATGCACCCAGCGGTGCTGCGGGCGCTGAAGATGATCATGGATGGAGCCAAGGCCTACGATACGCAGGTCAGCGTGTGCGGCGAACTGGCCGGTAACCCGCTGGCGACCATCCTGTTGATGGGCCTCGGGGTGCACAGCTTGAGTATGAGTGCGGGTAGCATCCTGCGCGTGAAATGGGTGGTGCGCAGCTTCAGTATGTCGCGCGCACGGCAGCTACTCGGCGTCGCCTTGCGCATGGAGGACGCGGATCAGGTGCGGCGGTTCATGGAAGGGTCGCTGGATGATATGGGCTTGGGTGGATTGTTCCGACCAGGAAAGTGAGACGCCTGTTTTCAAGAGTGACGATGCACACTACTGGCCAGCGGTGGAGCTAGTGTCCACAAACGCTTTGACAAAAAGTGTCATATCGCCCATCAAGCGATAAATACCAAGCAGAACAGGCGTGTCATTGGCACGTTCCAAAACCAGAACATTAATGCTTACCACGGTCGTTTCAAGAGTTGGATTTGGCTGTTCCAAGGAGTGGCAATCAAGTATCTGAGTAACTATACGGCCTGGAGAAGAATTATAGAAAAGCATCCCATGCTAACGCCTGAGCGCTTGCGGCTCTCGGCGCTGGGGCAGTATCAGCACCAAGCTATTTAGCCGTACGACTTAGTTGAATAATGCTTGTTCAACCGAAGAATGTCGAATAAGACCAGACATTGGAAACTCACGTTGGTCTGACGGTTAACGGCGATTGGCGGACGCTTAGCAGCAGTCTGAAACCGTCCAATTTCGGCAGTACGAGTAGCGAGTTCCAAACTCCTTTACTGGCCGATGATTGAGAATATTTTCCTGAAGTTTTTTTCCATACTCTGAATGATCGGCAAATCCGTGAAGCTTTGGATTTCGCGCATGGCTAACGGTGAACTGGAACACAGACCCGAAATCGCATCAACCTCGAGGTCAAACTCCTCTTTGAGAATACGAAGACCTCCATAGACGGCACTCGAATCAGGCGCGCAAAAGATGAGTTTCGATATTCTTTCACGCACCTCCGGGGACTTTAGCAACATGGCTGTTTCACGCTGGAATACGCCGTCTGCGAACTCGAGTACTAGGTAGTTCTTTGGGTTATTGCCGTACTTCATATCGAAGTCATGGAACATCGTTAGTAGCTGATCGAGTTCCAACAGGTAGGTCGATGGGTAGCCGAAGTACGTGAAATCTGCGATGTGCTCGGCACCACAGTCGTTCATCAGCAATGGGTCTTTAAGACTCGCTGTCCCCGTTAGCTTGCCAGCGCGCACTTTCCGCCCCATTGAAGAGATTGCATAGCAACAGGCAGCCGCTGCTTCGGTCTTGCCACTGTTCATGCTTGTGCCAACGCATAGTATTAGCTTGGCTCCGCGCTTTTCACGTATCTGCTGTTTAGGTTTTAGCAGCACGTAGTCTCGGGTGTTTATTACCGAACCGTCTTGTTTGCACGCATAACCCAGTATCCGGACTCTGGTGGTGCGGCCAATCAATTGGTTCTGATTCTGCACTTCGCCAATAACACCGCCTCGGCTGTACAGGTCTACGTAATCCTGAAACTCCTCAGGCACAAGTCCCTCGTACTGGTCAGGCGCATATCGGTTGCCGAAAACAAAGATTGCCCGAGTCCCGATGTTCACTGTGTGGTGACGTGCGGAGCGGCTCTCTACAGTCCTGTGGTGCCCAAGCTCTGAGATCTCACCAAATATCAGGTCACCCACTTCTGGGGCTTTACGGCTCAGCGGATCGTAGTGTTTGATCAGCGACTTGGGAACAGAGAATGCCGCACTGGGAACGATGCAGTTAGACTTAATCTTTTCCAAGCTTTTAGCCTCATGAAAGATGCGCGGTTCCTGGCTGGAACTGGCGAGATAATCCCGAGCCCGATGTTACGGGCTGAGTATGAATGCGCGAAAATTACATCTAAACAGCACCTTTCGGCAACTGTTTTTCCCCATCATTTTTTACGCCGGAAAAACAATGACTTAGATGGAGCGTGGCGATTATGTTTCAGCCACCGCGAGGACAGTTTGAGCCGATGCATAAAGGGTGGCTCTCGAAGACAAGGGGGAAATTAGTCACGAAGGTAGAGGGCACAACCAGAGGCTACAACCAGTTGCGGCAAATGCCAGACACTGGAGTTCGGTGTGTTGACTGCTTTGGTCGCATTGCAGCCTGACTTTTCACGCTGCTGTACTTCCGCTACTCGCCGTTTTCCGTCTAGATTTTCGCATAGCCGAACGACTGCATTGGCTCGTCAGCCGCCTGCTGCGCTGCACAAGATCACCGTCTGCTCTGGAGAGGAGATCGAGCATTCTGAAAGCGAAAATTCGCCGAACAGCTGAAACCGGCGAGCATCAGACATTAACTTTGTTGCGGAAGTACCATTGGATAGCGAGGCGCCCCCCAGGCAAGCGGTGCGCGTCGTCTAATTGCGTCTTGTATCGGCGACGTGCCCCAATTTTTCGACTAGGCTACTGAGGACATCTCAAACAATTTCAGACAGATTATTGAAATTACTCTGTGCACCCTCTGGTCTGGTAGACCTCAATGAAGCGTTGCTATGAATTTCTGCATTGTGGAAACACCGCGTGCAAACTGCATGGGGTAGAAATAGGCCCAGTGTGTTGGGAAGTTGAAGGAACATTATGCTTGGCTCACGAACGTAAGTTCCGCCAACTCAGCGCTGAAGACAAAAAAGAGATCTGCCGCAAATGTATCTACCGCCACTATCTAGAGACTGTCCAGCAATTTGGTGACGTTTAGGGGCCCCTGAAAATTGACGGAGGACAAGGAGTGTTACTCGTTGACATGCCTGTTGCCCTTCTAAACCTCAAAGAAGCTCAACTTCTCCGTTGCTGACGGATGGTGCAGCACGTGCCTATGTGATTCGGTTTCACGGAGCGATTGCCCGAACAGCAGCGACCATACTAATCGCCTTCGTTTCCTGCATGTAGAACGGCAGCAATGGCTCGGCAGCGGCTTCGTGCGCCGCACAAGGTAACTGTCCGCTATTGAGGGCCAGGACCTCGTTGCCAGAGAAGCCTCCTGGAAGCGGTCATTAGAGGGACTGCCGGAAACGGCGAAAAGCGGACCTTCCACGGGAGTCCACTAAGCGACCGAAGCTGTCATCGCTGGCCTGGGACATATCGGCAGTGGCCGGCGAGGAGCGAACGTCGGATGCCTCAGGGGGATCTTGTTGAGCAGCTTGACGCGCTACGACCCCGAACGTTGGTTAGTTTTTCTCAGAGCTGTTCCAGCGTGGCCGCAAGCCCCTCGGCCAATACCGCCATACGTACGTAATCGAGGGTGTCAGGTGTGTCAGTGGTGGCGTGGTAATTGGGGTTTCGGAAGAACGCCGTGTCGGTAAGCATCATGGCGCGATAGCCCTCACGCCAGAACGACAGGTGATCGCTCCATGCCACTCCGGGAACCCAGAAGAAGGTCGCTGCGTGCTCCAAGGGAAAATCGCTTGCAGATTTGAAGGCGCAGGCGAAACGGCGCATCTCGCGCCGCGAGCGCAGGTCGGAGACGAGAGCAATGAAATTGCCCCGGTCTGGATAGAACCAGCGGAATACGGGCGGGTAGTGCTGGCTGCCTATCGTGTCACTGTAAAAGCCCAGCATTTCCAGCGCAAGCATCATTCGAATCCGCTCGCCACGTGCACGCAGAGCCTTCGCATAAACCCGGCTGCCCTGCCGACTTGTGAAGAAGAAGGGCGGCTCCTCATTGACGAAGGCCGTCAGGCGCAGCCTCGTCTTGGGTCGTCGAGGGGTCTTCAACAAGCGGCCTAGCTCCAGCAGCACCGCGATGCCGCTGGCGTTATCGTCCGCGCCTGGGCTACCGCTCACAGTGTCGTAGTGGGCACCGACCACAACAATATCCCCGTCACTTTTGCCGGGAAGGGATATCTCAAGGTTGGTGCTGCGCACGCCCGCAACTGAATACTCCTGATTTGTTACATCGTACCCCTGACCCGTCCAGACATCGCGAATGTATTTCTCACACGCGTGCAGGGCCTGGGGGCGGAAGACGTTGCGCACTCCGATTTCCCCTGCCAGTTTTTCCACGTGTTGCCGCAGGCGGCCTTCGAGCCCGGGTTCTCGCGTTTGCGTCATATTCCTTTCGCCTAGCCTGTGATTTGGGTTGCACTCTTAAACATAAGCAAAGCGCAACAGCAGCGGCCTGGCAAATATGCGAAGGATCACAAGATCCCGCCGATACAGCGCGGAGTTCGAGCGACAAGCATTGAACCCGGCAAAAGGGGACAGAAGCGTTGTTTACGAGAATAATATCCCTGTCCCCATCCATACCTGGTTTGCTATGCCGCAACGTATTTCGAACGTGATCGGTTTTGACGATGCTCCCTTTCCACCGGAGCATCAAGGCAATGTGCTGCTGGTGGGCGCGGTGTTTGCGGGCCCGCGTCTCGAGGGTGTATTGAGCGGCAAGGTGCGCCGTGACGGGGTCAATGCCACGCGGACCATTGTCCAACTGGTGAACGAGTCCCGCTATCGAGAACACCTGCAGGCGGTCCTATTGCAGGGCATCACCTTCGCTGGTTTCAATGTGGTCGACCTGCCGGCTGCATACAAAGCGCTGCAAGTGCCGGTCATCGTAGTCTGCCGCCGGCGACCGGACATGGGAGCGATCAGAAGCGCCTTGCTGCAGCATGTCCCGGGGGGCGAACGCAAATGGCGGCTGATTGAAAAGGCCGCCCCCATCGAGCCTGTCGCGGGTGTTTATGTGCAACGCGCAGGTATCTCATTGCGTGATACAGAGGCGCTCATCAAGCGCTTTGCGTTGAACAGCAGCCTGCCGGAACCCTTGCGCACCGCCCATCTGATTGCTGGAGGCATTATGCAGGGGGAGAGTCGCCACCGAGCCTAGCCCGGGGGCTTGCGATGTCGGATTCGTTGCTGGTCAAGGTCCGCTATGCTTTTTTGCAGAGGAGAGCGCTATGAAACTTTACTTGGTACAGCACGGCGAAGCCTACCCGAAGGAGGTTGATCCAGAACGACCACTGACGGCACAGGGGCGCGAGGATGTGGAGCGCTTGGCTGCATTTCTCGGCCGGTCGGGCATCGAGATACAACGGGTGATGCACAGTGGCAAGCTGCGCGCTGCACAGACGGCGGATCTGCTGGCAGCGGCGGTGGCTCCGTATGTCGAACTTGAGACCAATGCTCACATTCATCCCAATGACGACCCGGGGTCGGTCGACTGGCAGGAGGAAACCGGAGGTAGGGACACAATGCTCGTCGGTCACCTGCCGTTCATGGCCAGGCTGGTGTCTCTTTTGCTTGCCGGTAATCCTGATGAGCCTTTTGCCGCTTACCAGCCGGGCAGTGTCGTGTGCCTGGAAAGCGGCACCGGTGGACGTTGGCAGATCAATTGGATGATCCGGCCGGAACTATTGTAACGGTGCATGTTGCAAACGGCTTCCAGGCATAAATTAGCAGGCAGAATTCATTGCTTGATATCTTTGGAGTTAAGGAATCAGTACCCTCTTGAGAGTCACGGCGGTTATTGGCCACCCACTATCTGAACGACCGTATGGGCTCGGCAGAAGTCTTCAGCGCGCTGGTCACGACCTTCTGCTAATGGCCGGCTCCTGACCTATTCAGCTTCAAGGGCAATGGCAGCTTTGGCTCGACAGCCGCCTCCTGCGCCGCACAATCCGACTGTCCGCTTCCAGGGCGAGGGCAACAGATTAGATCAGCGCCCCATAAACTGCCGTTCGCTGAACTGCCGGAACCGGCCAAAAACGGACGTCAGTTTTTTTTACAAGCTTTGAGCCCATTGTTCTTAAGTAATTGATTTTCTTTTGTGGGCATGATTTTTGCCAAGTTAAATATTCCGTTTTTACATGCGCCAATAACCAACATTCAGGAGGAATGATGAAGAAGCGTATTTTATTCGGCATCGGCTTGGTATTTACTCTGTCGGCCTGCCAAACCAACCAAGTCAAACTGTCAAAAGAAGAGGCGTCAGACGCCTACTTTGCTTGCCTGAACCAAAATTACTACGCCGCTATGGCTCAAGGCTTGCCAGCTGGGGAAAAGAGTATCGATTCGGCGATTGATGCATGCGAGAACGACGCGATGAACTACGCGATGGTTTTTGCCAGAAAATACCACCAGAAAATCGAAAAACACTACGAACACGCATCTATGACTTACAAACCGATCATTCAAAAAACGGCCAAAAATGAACTGCTTGTTCTGCTTAGTGACAAAAACTGATTTCGGAGACTCATTGTGACTGTTAACCAAAAAAGCATTCTGTTTTCCTTTTTTTTCGTCTTGCTCGTTGGCAGCGCATCCCAGGCCTATGCAGGCGCTAGTGCTGAAGGTGAGGCAGCAGCAGCAACTCACACTAAGACGGCTTTGGCTATCTATTTTGCAGAGAAGTGGGCAGCTGTAAAAAGTTCAGCCGAAGCGGACGACGACACGAAAGGTTCCAAGTAACCTGATCAGAACTGTCAACGCCTCGCCTTGTGCGGGGCGTTTTGTTTCTCACTGTAGGGAAAGGTCATCTGCGGTCGCAGCACGCCCCAAGTCCGATAGCCCGGATCTCGTAGCAATGCATGGAACCGGTCCAGTTACGCAGGAACCCCTGACCAGAATGTGGCACCCTTCTCGAGAAATTCTTCGTAACGCATATAGTGCGATCCATCACAGGAAAAGGTCAGGCTCAACATTCCGTTGAAGATATTGATCGATGCGGTACGTAAATAGATCGTCGTATCGACGGTACGCAATGCCTGCATCGCAGAGAGTACCTGCGCCATGACATCACGCGGGATTGCGGCATCCTCCGGGTAGGCGCGCGACGGGTACAGAAGACAGATATCCGGGTCATTCAGTGCTTCCTGGTCGAGCATGCGATAGCGCAATGGATCGTCGATCGTCCAGATGGTTGCCTGACTGCTG
>Ga0180435_10001497_pt1 | contig 24290 bp, 21 predicted proteins | sample SS_ome_3_FD_132467 | JGI IMG/M metagenome (GOLD analysis project Ga0180435, IMG submission 132467) | Hypersaline lake sediment archaeal communities from the Salton Sea, California, USA - SS_3_S_1 metaG | ecosystem: Environmental > Aquatic > Non-marine Saline and Alkaline > Hypersaline >... | reverse complement strand
GTGAGCTTTAAGGTATAAGCCACAGCTGTTTAACGTTCAAGGCTGACAGCTTTTATTCAGGACGTGACTCGCTTCATTGTTCAATTGAGTTGTCAGTTTTCCGCCTAAAAATATATTCATAGAATATAACATAAGGAGCAAATTTATGTCCAAAGCCGAGCGTATGACTCAACTGGTAAAAGAATTTCTTCTAAACGCCGGGGCCATGGATGTGGGCATCGCCACCACAGAGACCCTGGCCGGCGGACCGCCATCCACGGATCTAAGTTATGTTTTGCCTGATGCCAAATCGGCGATCTGTTTTGCGGTGCCCCTGGATCAAAAAGGCATCGAGCGCTTTCTGAGCAAGCAGGATTGTCGGACCCACAATATCGACAACCGGCGCACCAATTCCCTGGTTAGCGGCATGGCCTTTGAACTGGCAACATTTTTGGCCATGCGTGGGCGCCCATCAAAGGCCGTCTGCTCAAACAGCCATTACCGCAGCGACGTACCGGGCGGCTTATACAGCGAATTGCCCGATCTGAGTCATCGCTATCTGGCTGTGCGGTCAGGCCTGGGGTATTTCGGTTTTTCCGGCAATGTCATTCGACCTGATGTGGGCGGGGCAATTATTCTCGGTTCGGTGGTTACAACGACTGAATTGGTGCCCAGTGATCCGTTACCGCCTGAAGAAAACTACTGCGACAATTGCAAGCGTTGCCTGCGGGCCTGCGCCTCCGGCCTCATGTCTGACACCGAGGAAACAACCGTAACCATGGGCGGGGTATCGTTTTCCTATGCGCAACGTCGTGCCTATTCTCGCTGTGAATACGTTTGCGGTGGTTTTGCCGGTTTGCACCCTTCCGGCAAATGGTCCACCTGGTCACCGGCTCGATTCAAGATTCCGGAAACAGATACGGAATTTACACCGGCATTACTTGAAGCTGTGGACCCCTATCGCAAACGGCCGCGATTGGACTTTGGTTTTTTTCATCCCCTGGTACCCGGCAGTAAAATCGAGTTTACCTGCGGGCACTGCCAACTGCTTTGCCATCCTGATAAGGAGGTCCGCCGCAGGAGGTATCAAATGATCACCCAAAGCGGGGTGGTCATCCAATATCCGGACGGCAACCTTGAGGCGGTATCACCGCAAAGGGCAATTGAGCATTTAAACAAAATGGATACCGTCAACCGGGCCTTGTATGAAAAGGAATAAATAAGGGGGCTCCTTTTCAGCCATTTCGAAACGGAACCTTTTGTGACAACGGCGATAATTGATCAACACAGCAATCAAGGTACGCTTGCACCGGCTGATACCTATTTTTAAGATCCAGGGAGGACGGAATGGATTTCACCCTGCGTGAGTTTGAGAACAATGCTCTGGTTATGTCTCGTCATGTCTACTTGATCCGCAAGAAGCACCGAATCGCCTTTCCTGCCTGCCAGGCGATGTTGGACGTCCTGGTATCGGAAAAACCCCTGATATCTCATTTTTATATCGGAATTCGGCCAGTAAATCTTTAGTCTTTTTTAGGCTGGTTTATGCCGAGCTTAGGCTCTGTTGTTTGGGGACATCAGATTAAGATTGGGTTTGGGGTTAAAAGCCATCGATGCCTCTGGTAACCTTGTCATAGTAGTCCAGGCATGTGCGAACATATTTTCGTTTTTCCGAATAATCTCCCGGAAAAAAGCTGCGTTTGAAACCATAAGTAATACAGTTTCTTAAGGTCTTTCCGCTTAAAGGAAAATTTCGAATTGCCAGTAGGATTTCTTTGGTAACATTGGTTTTGCTCACAGTGCGATTGTCGGTACAAAATACGGTACATATATTTTTTTGAATCATTTTGCCAAAGGTATGGTTCTTAATATCCTTGATGGATGGATTGGTCTGCATATTACTGGTGAGGCATATCTCAATCGGAATGCGTCGATCAGCGATGAACTGAGCTAAATTTTCAATATATTTTCGCTTGTCAATGATGGTTTTATCCCGAATCTTGGAAGCTTCAAAAAGATAATAGCCATGTCCGATACGGTCGGCATGTAGATCGGTGATGGCTTGAAAAATAGACTCCGGCCCATAGGCTTCACCTGCATGTACGGTTTTGGGTAAAAATCCTTCGTGGACGTATTGAAAGGCCTCCCAGTGATTGGCAGCCGGGTACCCCATTTCCGCGCCGGCCAGATCAAAACCGGCAATGGGGATACCAGTTTTATCCCTGACCTTCAAGGCGCCCTTGGCCAGCTCCAAGGATGCCAATCGACTAACCACCTCATCATCTGAATAGGTAAATGATTTAATGACGTTCTTGTAATAAGAGGACCAATGCCCCAGGTTCCGCATGGCACATACGATGATACCATAATAGAAAGGCGGCTCGGCACCACATTTGATAACGGTTCGATTGTTGAATTCAGATTGGGCCCTTTGTAGCCCTTTGTTCACCGCAATAAATACATCCTCCATATCCATACAATCATTAATATGTAGCTGGGGGGCGAAGCGGACTTCCAGATAACGAACCCCTTCTTGCTGATTGTCAATGGCGAGTTCGTAGGCGATCGTTTCTAAATATTCGGGCTTTTGCATAACAGCACAAGAATATCCGAATGTGGAGAGGTATTCTTCGAGATTGCGATATTTGTCCTTGAAAAGCGTTTGAGCCAAACCTTCGACGGTATAGCTGGGAAGTTCTAATTTTTCATCTCGGGATATTTCAATGATGGTTTCGAGACGGATCGATCCATCCAAATGCACGTGCAGATCGTTTTTGGGTATTTTTAAAACCGTCGCTTCTAAAATCTCTTGGTCCAAGTTTAATGCGGTATTCATAGTAAATCCTTTGGAAGATGGTCCTATTTCGGGAAAATGCAGGCCAATTCAAACGATTTCTTTATTTCTTGAATTGCTTATTATAGTCCATGTAGAAATAGTATTGCTGGGAAATTTCACCCAGCTCCTTCACCAGTTTCTTTTTTTCTGGGTCAGATCGACACTGCCTAATTTGTTCCTTGAGTTCCTCCATATCACGTTTGAGACGTACTTCCTCCGGCAGGTATCCGGCATTGCGTAGGACGTGATAGGCGGTACGTAAATGCTCAGGTACCGCCATGTACTTGGCGATATTTAGAGGCTTGCCCTTACCCGGCAAATTGTCAAAGACACCCTCGGCCATGGCCTCTTGTATCCTTGCTTCTACCGGATCTTCCAGCTCCTCTACGCGCGCTTCCCCTTCGGATTCCAGTCGTTCTTCATAGCGTGCCTTGGCCGTTTCACGGTTCTGAATACAATCGGTGTTGGCGGTATGTTTGGGATTCGTTTTTTTTCTCATTCTGATATGTCCATTCGGTATATCATTTAAGTAAAAAAAGATGGGTAAAACGCGGGTCCAGGTCTTTGGTTGAAACCGCGCCTAATTCTTGTTCCAATTCATTAAAAAGACCTTCGAAAACCCGGCCATTGGCATTCGCTATCTGGCTTGCCGGGATGCCACTTTTATCAGACAGCCATTTCAGAAAGTCGCTTTTGATGGTTGTGCGGATATGCCGTGGCTTTGTTTTTGTGCGCCAGAGTGTCTTGTAGAAAGATTTAAATTGATCCAGGGGCAGGGGCAGCATAGAATTATCACCACCGTTGGGATCCATGGCCGCCCTGGCCCAATGGGTCAAGAGCAGGTTTTTATACGTCAGCAAACCGGTGGCCGGGTAAGGTTTCGGTTCAAGCGCCAGCTTTGCCAACAAGCTGTCCAGATTAATTATGTCTGTGAGAATCGTATTCGTGGATACGATGTCTTCCATATTTTTGAATTCTCGATAAAGCGTGCCTGATCGGTAATCATCAAAAAATAACGGCCGCTTGATCAACAGTCCGCCCATAACGCCCATACCTTTTTGATCCCAGAAACTTAAAGCAAGTTTCCGGGCCAGGCCCCAGCTTTGGTTTTGCCAGTTCTCAGCCCGCCTTTTCAGTTCAAACGCGCGGCCATAGCCGATTCGAAAAATATCGGACATCAGAAAACGCCGTAGGGCTTGACCGGGTTTGCCGGGTAGGGATTCAAGCCCAATACTCAAGTAGCCGGCCGCCTTGCCGACGGCAGCTTGTAATCCGACCCGTCCGGTGATGGTGGACCGGTCGGCCACAATCAGTTGATTGCACAGTCCTGCAAACTCAGATTGCAATTGCATTAAGATCTGATTGTTGCCGATAGAGGCCAGGGTCTGGGCGAATAAATTGTCACTGGACAGCAGATGGGGGACAAAAAACGGTACGGTTTCAGATGTCCCTGTCTCAAGTGAGTCGGAGGTAGGCGATTTGGGGCGTTGCGTCACGGTTGCCGGGTTCAACGGCTGATAAATACCGATCGCTTCTTCAAAGGGTAGGAAGCCTTTAGCGGCCAAACGAACATTGCGCATCCGGTAGGCTTCTTCCTCTGTTTCGGCCGGTATGAGGGCAGCAGATTCAAGCAAAAGATTCTGATAGCGTTGGTGGTCAATGTCCGCCAGACGTTGCAGCAATTGCATTAGAAATATTTTGCGGTCCTTGATGTACTGTTCTTTTTGTTCGGTATCAGCGGGATCTGCGTCTGACGATGTTTCCAGGATCGGTTCCAGGATGCGAAAATAGATAATGTCGTCAAAGGTAACGAAATCATCACCAAATTCAGACGGACTCTGGTCATGCTCGCGAATGCGGATCTGGATGTTTTGAAACAGAAACAGTTCGGTCAGGATGGCCTTCTGATTGGAACACCAGGATGCCAGTCTCTGCGGATCAGCCGCCAAGAGCATGTGAAGCCATTGGGTACTGGCGACGGGATCCAGGCGATCTTTATGCCAGATTTCGGTGTCGAGTATGTATTCCCATTGTTGGTTGGATGCCAAGGAGAGTATCGGAAGTGCATCCTGGGCGCCAATATCACGTATCAATAAATGCAGATCCTCGGCAGGAACCGAATGTACGATTTCAAGGGCGCGCGGGTTTGCCAGCAAATATTCCAAGACTTCAGCTGGAGGTCGAGCCAGCAGCTGTTCGCGCTCTTTTTTAAGTTCTTGTTTTCGCTGGACTATTATTTTATTTTGGTTCGTCATGTCTCATTTTAATAACTATCGATGTTGGCAGCTCATTTTTTCCCCACCGCTGAGTACCAATTTTCTGTTTGGTCTTCAGGCTTGCGTGGTCTGTTCCTGATCAAAAGTTGTCAGCCTCACGCTTTCAGCAGCTGTGGCTAATACCTTAATGCTTCCTTACTCCTGAATTCTGGATGCTGGATGCTTCCTGATTTCTGATTTCCGATTTCCGACGCCTGCCTTCTATCTCCTTACTGCTTACTGCTCATCCTGTGCGGTCCATCAATTCCTCTTTGCAATCGCTGGGTCCAGACAATCAGGAATAAGACCGGTATGCCCACGATAGCCGTAGCGATGAAAAACCAGGTATAGCCCACACTGTTGACCATGCTGCCGGAATAGCCGGCCAGAATTTTGGGAAACAGGGTCATGATCGAACTAAACAGAGCATATTGCATGGCCGTAAAGGACACACTGGTCAAACTGGAAAGATACGCAACAAATGCCGCGGCGGCAATCCCGGCGCTGCCGTTATCGGCCACGATAACCCATAAAAGCAAAAACTCGTTTGGGTTTTGTCCGGCAACATAGGCAAACAGGAGATTGGTGACTGCCGCCAGAAAGGCCCCTAGCAAGAGGATGCGTCCGACACCATATCGAACAGACAAAATACCGCCTAAAAATCCGCCACCGAGCGTGGCCCATAAGCCCCAGAATTTTGTATACGTAGCGATCTGGCTTTTGGTGTAGCCCACATCTAAATAGAATAGGTTGGCGATCACCCCCATTAATATATCCGAAATACGGTAGGTCCCCACCAATAAAAGGATGGCCAGAGCCGTTTTACCATATCGCCGAAAAAAGTCGGCGATGGGATCAACATACGTTTCCTTGATATGGCCCAGGGGGACCAGGTGCGTTTGAATACAGATCCAGGCGGCCACCCCGCCCATGAGGACACTCATTCCGAACCTTAAGGTTTCTGTCGTAAATCCGGCCAGTTGTTGGATCCAGCCCCAGTTGTCGACCAACAGGGCCTTCACCACTCGGGCAGGTGCTGCTGTCCAGAAGAATCCTAGCACAAAGCTCGTGATGGCGATTAAAAATGCCACCAGAAAGCGAATATAATCGGAAATACCCTTAAAGCTGCTTTCCGTTCGCTTTTCAACAAGCGGTTCTTTGATGATCACGGTTGTGACAACACCCACTAACATGGCCAGTGCCATGACGCGGTAGACACGGGCCCATACATTGGGGTCATATCCTTGCGGGCCCCACCAGTCAGCCAACCAGAGCGATCCGGCGCCGGCCAGCAGCATGCCGATCCGATAACCGGCAATATACATGGAGGATAACATCGATTGCAAATCAGCATCTGCGGATTCAATTCGATAAGCATCGATTACAATATCCTGGGTGGCGGACGAGAATCCCACCAGCATGGCACCCACGGCTGTCATCAATAGCGCTTTCTGGGGATCAAAAAAAGATATCCACAGCATGGCGGCAATAATGCAGACCTGAGAAACCAAAAGCCAGCTCCGTCTTCGCCCCATACGGACTGATAATCCCGGGAAAGGCATTCGATCGATGATGGGAGCCCAGACAAACTTGAAGGAATAGCCGAGTGCCGCCCAACTGAAGAAGGTTACGGTGGAACGATCAACACCGGCATCCCGCAACCAGACTGAGAGTGTGCTGAAAATGAGTAATATGGGCAGACCTGCGGAAAAGCCCAAAAAAAGCATGACAATTGCACGCGGATGGATCAGCGTAGCGATGGCATGGGACCAACTGTTTACCCCTTTCGGGCTCAATCGGCCTCCAGGAGCTGGTCAGGTGCCACCACTTTGCCATAGCGGTCTTTTAATTCCAACAGCGCCTCCCGTTGTTTTTTGAGAATACCAAACAAACGGTCGGGTATATTGGCTTCCTTTTCATAGGCAGTTTGCTGCAAATCGATTCGGGACACAATGTTGTCGATATAGAGCGAGAACTGTCGATCGTAAAGATCTTTGCTATATTCTTTTCCAATGATGGATTTAAAAAGCGATTCTAGATCTTCGAAAAGGGGCAGATCGCCGATGGGTGTTTGAATACAATCGACGTCCTTGTGGGCCTTTCTTTCCAACCATGCGAGCCAGATCTTTACGTCTCTTTTTTCTCCCAATAGTTTTTGGGAAGACCCGCCCCGGGCTTCATGGGTTAAAAAATAATTCAAACCGGCCATGACCGGCCGTTTTCCAGTCGCTATTTTGGTATTGTTGAAAAATTGAAATTGGGCATCCATATAATCACCCAGGGCTCCCGGAATAAAAGGCGCGTTGGCCCAGGGGGCTCGTTTAACCCCGGTGGCGCCCACTTCAGTAGCCGTGGCTGCAGAAACGATGGTCGCACCAATGACGACGCCCTCGTCCGCACTTCTGGCGGCCCAGACCGGTGGCATGGTATCGCTGTCGCGACCGCTATAGGTGATGATGCGCGTTTCCACCCCGGCAGGATCTTCGGCCACATCAGAATAATTGGCTAAGGCTGTAGACGCAACGGTACAACGCGAATTGGGGTGCGACAGTGGTATCGGTTTGCCCTTTTCGTCGCGCTTGCCTTGGACCCATTGACCCTGGAAATTTTTTCCCTTCTCAGGCACCGCTTCACCATTGCCGACCCAGTGGGGCACGCCCTGGTCATCGATGAGGACATTGGACCAGATCACCTCCGCACCTTCATGCCGCAATACTTGCATTAGCATGGGGTCGCCTTCCCAATTGACATCTTCCACAATACCAAAGATACCACACTCCGGATTAATGGACCGAACGCTGCCGTCATCTGCAATCCACATTTGGGCTAGATCGTCACCCACAAAATGGTTACCGGCCATGGCCGTGGTGGTTTTGCCGCAACCACTTGGGGCGGCACCCGTGCACCACGTCACGCGTCCATTGGGGCCATTTATCCCGGTGATAAACATATGCTCGGATAATTCCAGCCCCTTGTTTTCATAAACAGCCTTATCAACGGCAAAGCGATGATTTCCCTTTTTCAACAGCAAGGTATTGCCAGCATAGGTGCAGTTGAAGCTGAAGGTTGTTCGAAAACTGCGGTCCATAAATACACGCGCGTTGGGCAGGTCTTCGGGGCGGTTCAACCCTTCGCTATGGATATTGACAAAAAAATGGCCTGCGCGTTCGACTTCCTGATCAAAAGCTTGAAATGCATTGCGATAGAGGATCTCGGCGCTATGTGAGACATAAGCGGAGCTGGTGATTTCTAAGGCCGGATTGGAAACCGGTGATCCGATGGGGCCGCGGACGTAAAACCCGATGATCATGGTTTGGCCTTGCATGATACCGGTCATTTTGTCGCGAACAACCGCGAGGGCCTCTGTGCGGTCCATGCGGTTGGCCAAGGAGCTAATTTGCTCATCGGGATTGGCAATATAATAGGTGCGGTCGATAATCCGGCCTTGTTCTTCTGGCAAGTCATAGTGAATGGTGTGTTGTGGCATGGACAGAGAGGCTTCTTCTCCTTTTTTCAGGGAGAGCTCCCGGATAAACTGTTGGTCTTCTTGGGATCCGGAATTAACAAAAAGCTGGTCCGGCTTGCACATGGCTGCAGCGTTTGCGATTTTAATGCACGCCTCCTTGTTTTTAATCTGTTGGATGCGTGTATAATGTTGGGGTGATAACTTTTTTTGCAGATATTCAATTGCGGTCGCGTTGGTATTTATGCCGCCAAGTTCAACGATGATGTCAACCCCTCTATTTTTTTGAAGCATAATCTTCCTCCTATGGCATATGAATCTCTATCCATTGCAACACTTTGTCAAACTCATCCCTGACCTGTCTTAATGCTTTGCCACGGTGGCTGACTTCACTTTTTTCTTGGCGTGTTAGTTCTGCAAATGTTTTTTGCAAAGGCGCATAATAAAAAATCGGATCATAACCAAATCCATTGGCACCCCTGGGCGCTTCCGTGAGGACGCCCTGGCAACGGCCTTCGTAGGTCAGTGCCGGGCCGGTGGGTACCGCAATGGAAAGTACGCATTCAAATGCGGCCTTCCGATTTGATACACCATCCATTTGCTGCAGCAATTTTTGGCAACGTTCATCATCTGTGGCTTGAGGTCCTGCAAACCGGGCCGAATAGATTCCAGGTGCACCATCCAATGCGTCCACAACCAAACCCGAGTCATCTGCCAGTGCTGGATAGCCAAGTATCCTGGCTGTGAAGCTGGCCTTCTTGTACGCGTTTTCATCAAAGTTCTCGCCGTCCTCCTCTACCTCAGGTATGGGGCCGAAATCGTTTAGGCTTTTGATGGAAATTGGAAATCCGGATAACAGCTCCGTGATTTCAGCGGCCTTGCCTTGATTGCGGGTGGCGATAATAAGGATTTTAGCTTGGTTCATATTCGCGCGTTGTTGCTCCCATTTTATTTAAATGATCTCGTTCGTATTCAGTAATGTTCGATTACTTTGGTGATTGGATGCTAAACAATATATACTATCAGAATTCTAATGATCAGACAAGGGATAGAAGACGCAAAAAGCGGGCCGGACGTTAATTCAACTGCTGTTGGTCAAACTGGTTTCCAGGAATAATTAAGGAAGCATTTTAAGATCAACCAAACAACCATCTTGAAATAAAATCAAAGCCCCGGATCCGCGTCGATTGAATGCGCAATTCACGACTTGGGTCCTACCGATCAGGGTCGTACCACTGTCCTCATGGATATGACCACAAATCAGTAGATTCGGATGACACTTTTTGATCAGCCTACGCAACCCACGACTACCGGCGTGAAATCGTCCCATGACAAGATCCTGCGCGCCCCGTGGCGGTGTATGCGTCACAAGCACCGTCTGATGATTGATAAGCGCGGCTATTTTTTTTATATGCGCGTTTTCATTCAGGGCAATCCGGGAGTGAAACGGGAGCGGCCAGGTGCCACCCAGGCCCACAAACGGAATGTCGTGGAGGGTGTGGCCGACAGCCTGCAAAGAATGGCAGTGGACATAAGATCGGCACAGGCTCTCGACCTGTTTTAAATCGCTGTTGCCGCGTACTAGTAGAACCGGAAGGGCTAAGGAATTGAGGGTCGCCAGAGTTTGACGCGCATGGAAAATGTTGCTGATATCACCGGCGAGGACCAGGATATCCGGCTTCAAAATGGATAGGTTGTTTTTCAGGCGTTCGATTCGTTCCTTTTTGCCATGTAGGTCGGCAGCGGCATACACCCGTATCATCATATTACCTCTTTTAAGCTCAAGTTTATTGACGAATCCGCTTCGCTTGGGTACTAATTCGATTGCAGGCATTCAGGCAAGTCAATGGATGCGCTTTCGCTTGAAACAGTCTCACAGTCTTCATTGCCGGACTGGAATGCCGGCAACATGTGAGCAAATAATGCCCTCGGGGAGTTTTCCCGCAACAAAAGGCTTCGATGGAAAAACACCCGGACCCTTACAAAAAGTATCTTAATGTAATCATCGGGTCAATACGGAGGTTTTGTCCGGAAATAGGCGAATAGGGTATGAAACCGGTTTAATTACCAATTTGACAAAGGAGGAATGAATGGGTGGAACGATATCATATGGTCTCGAGAACAAGGTCTTTGTCGTCACCGGTGGCAGCCGGGGAATCGGTTTAACTCTGGCCAAACATTTACTGGCGAATGGTGCCAAGGTAAGCATTTGCGGCCGCAAAGAGGAAGGACTGAATGCGGCCATGACCAGTCTGAATGCTGGAGACAACTTGATGACGGTTGCAGCCCATGTGGCCAAGGCTGACGATGTAGAAAATCTCATGGACTGCACGACAGAGAAATTTGGCAGACTGGACGGTCTGATTAACAATGTGGGCATGAATATTGTAACCACTTGTGTGGATGCAGATCCATCCTTGTGGCAAAAGATAATCGATAGCAATCTGAACGGTGCATTTTTGTGTGCCCGCAAGGCGGCCCAGATCATGCGCGAGCAGCAACAGGGTAAAATTGTAAATATTACATCGCTAGCTGCCAGCCGGTCAGCACCCGCTATGGGGATTTATGGCATCGCCAAAGCCGGCATAGAGATGATGACCAAGGTTCTGTCCCAGGAATTGGCCATGTTTAACGTACAGGTGAATGCGGTTGCACCGGGTATGGTTCGAACCAAATTCAGCGAGCCCTTTTGGTCCAATGAGGATTTTCATCAATTGGTTGTCAAAACAATTCCCATGGGACGAATAGCCGAACCTGATGATGTGGCTCATCCGGTATTGTTTCTGTGCTCCAACGGTGCCAACTATATTACCGGACAGGTGCTCGGAGTGGATGGTGGTGCCAGCGCGGTATGATCGTATCGGATTCGAGGGTTCCTGGTAATAAAAAAGGCAATCCATAATATGGATTGCCTTTTTTAAAATTCGAAGATCTTAGACCACGGTTACATTTGTAGCCGCCGGACCTTTGGTACCTTGCTCGACGTCGAAGGTGACGCGGTCGCCTTCGTAGAGTGTTTTAAAGCCGGTACCGCTGATGCCCGTATGATGAACAAATACATCCGGCCCATCTTCCTGCTCGATAAAACCGTAGCCTTTTTTACTATTGAACCATTTTACAATTCCAGTCGTCATGGTGACATCCTCCTTCCAAAAAATTTCTCAAGGTTCCAAACTGCGGGTTGTCACACAGACAATAGGAACGTCCTTCAGGTCGAAACCGGCCCGCCAATTAAGAAGGGGCCTTTACTGATTGTCCGCTAGTTTAATCTATTTATGAGAATTGTCAAGTAGTTAGTTCGGTGATCGCAATCTAGAAAGACCAGCGGGTCGATCCGCCTGGATTCGGGTATTTACTCAATCCTGAAAAAAGATTCTTCAAACTCCGGCTGGTCCTCATAGCGGGCCATAAAAAACCCGGGCAGTTGATCTATTTGTTCAAACAAAGCAGGATCCGCCTGGATGTCGGCCTGATGAAGGGCTTTGACGATATCTTCAGGCTTGGGCGGACAGCCTTTAATGGCGATCATTTCTTGGATGTCGGGGTTGTTCTTATGCCGCTGATACATACATTTACCGAGTAATATAGTTTTCTTCATGCCCTTGGTGGGTGACATAACTTTACCCAGGAGTACTTCAATATCATCCCAAGGCTCACCCTTCCAAGCATAGCGGATGGCAGTCAAAACCAGGCCGGTTAAAGCCGAGCAATACGTACAAAGGGTAGCGTCAAATTTGCGATAATGAATACCTTTAAGTCCTTGTTTGGCCATGGGTACCGGTAGCGTGCAGTCTTTGTTGACCGTGTACTGAAAATCATGTTCATGGAATGACGTGACAGCCTCGATACTTTCTCCAACCACCTTTATGTCGGACCCATCGATCAGACGACCCTGATTGTGGGCCGCAAGCCTCAGATGAGGAACCTGGTCGGTTTCATAGCCCAGAATCTTGGCAGCAACCATGTCAGCAGAGAGTATGTCGGCAGAGGCTATCAGGAGATTACTGCGACGCATACGACCGTCAAAACCCGGACCACGTTCCAGTGAGTAAATTCCATCAACCAGGGTGAATATGGGCGGCAGTCTATCCGCCAGGCGGGCCACGTGAAAATGAAGGTCTTTGATCGGGTCAATATTATGACAGCGTTTCCGTGATTTCATGTCGATCAGGCCTTTTAAATTTTTAATGCCCAAACTCACGACAGTTTGATTGTGGGTCTTCATGGCCGGTATGTCGACCACAAAATCAGATTCCAAAACATCCTGATTGAAATTCAATACAACCGCGTCTCCCAAATCAACTGCTTTAAAAGGTCTTTCAAACACATTGACGGTTTCGACATTATATCTCTTTTTCAGCCGATTGTAGCCCAGGGTTTTGAAAGCGTGCGCCGGCGTCTTGACATCTTTTTGATGACGCATGACCACACCTTCTCCAATGGTGATTTTGGCAACGCCATGGTCTTGAAGAATTTTGACCATGTCTTCAATCGCACGCGAGGTGGTGATGACACCCCATTTGGGAAATTGAACCGATCGCGTCCAGAATACAATGTTGGGTTTAATAAAAACGTGCGCCTGGGGCGGCAATTGGGCCAGGCCGTCACACAGGTCCACAGCCTGTTTGATGGAGGCATACGGTTTTTTATAACGAACGATAGCGACGGTGGATTTAGGCATGAAAGTCTCCTGCTCTTAAGTGGATTTAGTAAGTTTTGGTAGCATATCGGATGAGACAATTCAAATTCAAATTAACGAGCAATATCATTTAGGGGACGTCCTTCATATTTCTATATTTGGTAAATTTACAAATATTTTATTCATTTGAATTGGTGACATTTGCTGTTAATGTAATGACATATGAGCATTTTTTTCAAATATAGAAATATGAAGGACGTCCCCTAAATGCTAAGTGCGCCAGTAGCGCTCCCCAAATAATCCTTCCGATAAGCCTAGCGTTATTGCGTAAGCCGCCAAACCCTTTTCTATGTTTTGACGGGTTAAAAGAGGACTGGTGAGCTGGGACGTATATGCTGAAATTGCGTCTAACTTCCGGTCGATTTGGGTGCTGATATCCGTCACCGCTGCAATTGGAGGATGATTCCCCCGATACACATTTTGAGGTCGAATGAGGTAATGGGCGGCGGCGTCCAGACATTTTAAGATAACATACAGACCGGGTTGAAGGAATTTACGGTCTAGCCCCAGTGACGGCAGGCTGCTCAAAAGTTGCGCCCGTGTTGCGGCGGATACCTTCGGATTGCCCATCCCGCGTTTGAAGGCCGGCGGGGTAATGACCTGCCAGAGACCGGTTCTTTTAAGTCGGTATATAAGTAAAAAAGGAAAGAGTGCATAAGGGATTTCTTCATAAAAGGATACTGAGTATGGATGAGGTTTGTGGGATTGTAGGTTCACACCAGCCTGATAGACAATTTGGTGATCCACATGCTGGCCGATACCCAAGGGGATTATCATTTCTGTGCATTGGGTTTGCTGGCAGATTTTCTTCAAACTGGCGGTCACCTGGCAGCACAGGCACTGGTTTGGGGCTGTAACGGGGTAAGTGAGCCCATAGCGCCGCCAAGGGGGGTGATGGCGAAATATAACTTCTGGAAATTCAAGCCATAGAAAATCGGCACCCAATCGTTGCATGGCCTCAATGTCTTCTATCCGACGACGGTCGTAGTCCAGCATGGCCTGGAGGGCCTTACTCCTGACGCGGGTATTTTGGTTCGGTTTCGAGCTGAAAATCGTCACTACCAGAATGGATTTACCGGCTTGTGTATGGATTAAAATGCGACCACCACAAGACGCGGCCACATCATCAAAATGCGGGGAGATATAAACATGGTCATACCGGCGCCGGATAGCCTGGATGTCACTGAGTTGCATGTTCTATATCCTTTCACAAACTTCCGGTTTGGTCCATGCGGCGATACTGATTCCGAATGCACTCAGGTGGCGTTTGCTGATTTACGCCAGGCAACGTAACGACACACAGCGGCAATGGCCCGCGCCGCCCTGTGTGGACTCGGCATGACTGGTATGTTTCTAGTATGAAAAAACTTGATGGCAGATGAATCTTGGGCATGGAATGAGAAACCGATGACGGGTTTTGCATGTGATTGCATAATACGGCTAAAACTGGCGGCAGCTTCATCCATCAATTTGGAAGTCTCCGCGTCAATTTGATCTTCGGGAACATCCATACTCCTGAGCACACGGGCAAACATCTGCTTGGGCATTAGCACATAGACCAACAGCATATCATAATACTCGGCGCTCAAGAGGGAATCAGGTATGCTGGAAAAATAGGCCAGACGGTCTTTGGAGAAGGTTATATCGACTGGATTGCCGACCGTGCCGGTGTGCGGAACCAAATCGGCCAGTTTGTTTTTAAGAGATGGCGGCAAGGGGGCCACCGTCAATCCTTCTTGATCACAGGCATCTGCAGCGACGGCCCCGGGACCACCTGAATGGGTCTGGATAATAACCCGATCTCCCTGGGGCCAGGTTTTGTTACCCAGAATGGCACTGATGTCGAATAATTCTTCAATGGTCTTCGCCCGGATGATGCCGGTTTGTCGAAACAGGCCCTCATAAAGAACGTCTGGTCCGGACAAAGCCCCCGTATGCGATAGACTGGCTCGCCTACCAGACTCAGAACCACCAACATAGTAGGCCACGATCGGTTTTTGGGGCGTAATGTCTTTGACTACTCGCATAAACGCCTCCGGGTTGCGTATGGTTTCGATGTAAAGCGTTATCACCCGGGTGTGCGGACAGAGGGCCAGATATTCCAGCCCCGCAACCATATCGATGTCAGCTTCATTGCCCACGCTAATGGCGGTGCTAAACCCCAATCCCATTCGTGCCAAATAGTCAAACATCTGGGTAATAAAGCTGCCGCTTTGCGATACCATACCCACATAACCGGGTTGCCCAACATGGGGTAGAAAAGTCGTATTTAGCTTGTGGTGAGGATTGGCGACGCCCAGACAGTTGGGACCCAAAAAGCGCATGTCGTATTGGCGCGCGATTTGAATCAGCTGCTGTTGCAGTCTGCCTCCGTTGACACCGCTTTCCTGAAAGCCCCCGGAAACGATAATGACATGTTTGATGCCTTTTTGACCACACTGAATAAGCGTATCCGCAACGATCTTGGTGGGCAGAATCAAGATAGCCAGATCCGGGATTTCAGGGAGATCGGCCACATGGCGGTACGCCTTAAGGCCCAGTATCCGTGATTCTTTCGGGTGTACCGGGTAAACCGAGCCTTCAAAGCCCAATTCCAATAAGGATGATAATTGACTGGTCCCCATGGATCCAAAATTGTTGGATGCACCCAAAAAAGCAATACTGTCGGGATTTATTAGTTTAAAAAGGGGGCTTTCTTCTACGGTGTCTGGCCTCTCAGGTTCAACAGGTGTATAGAATGTTTTTTGCGGCATTAGTTTTTGAAATCCTTGCGTGCTGTTCAAGATAGTTCAAATGTGCAATGGCTTCACCGGTGGCAAACCATTTTTGGGCGATGGGGAATGCCTGCCAGTCGTCGCAGCGTATATCCCAGGTCATTTCGGCAGCAACGTCATAGGCATGTTTGGGAGCGTTGGACGCTAAGATGGAGCAGATTTCGTCCAGGCGATTCCGGTGGTGATCTTTTAACTCTTGAATTCGCTGGCGATGATTTTGAAACAATCGCCGGTGACCTGGAAGAACCCAATCAACATGGAGATCCTTGACTTTGTCCAGACTGCGAAAGTAATTTTCGAGTGGGTTCTCATTTTCTGACCAACATTGAATATTCGGTGTAATGTCCACCAGGAGATGATCTCCGGCGATCAATATTCTTTGATTGGGTTCATACAGACACATGTGGCCGAGGGTATGACCGGGTGTCTGGACACATTGGAAATCATAGGAGCCGATTTGGATAGGGTCTTCATCGTCAAGGACTTCAAAATCCGGAACCCAATCGGATCCAAACTTGTTGCCCGGATGAGCCGCCAGGGCTTTCCGCAAATCATTCTGGGGAAAACCATTTTTAGCAGCAAAGGCAATCATGGGCTCAAAACCTTCCCATGTTTCGATCAGTTCTTTTTCCGGGCGATTGAAAAAGAGTCGACTCGATTTGTGCAACAATCGGGTTACCAGTCCAAAATGGTCGGCATGCAAGTGGGTAATAAAGAAATCCGTTTGGGAAAGATCGATATTCAGTGCGGCTAGCCCCTGCTGCATAGCTTCAAGGCATTCACGCCGATTGAGCCCGGTATCCACAATCAGATTGCGATCATCTGATTTGATGATGTAGCTGTTAAGATATTTTAGGGGGCTATCCGGCAGGGGAATCTGGCATCTGAAGATATTGGGTTTGATTTCTTCCATTATAAGTTCAGCCTTAGGATATCAGCCCTGAGCGGTAAGCGGCAATTGGCTTACGCTTTACGGCTTGCATGGTTCCCCTTCAATCTCTGCAAAGTCGGGTGACCGGGAGACTCGGAGGTCCTTCGTCCATTAGCTGCTGGTCGCTTAGCGCTGATAGCTGTCGGCTTTCTTAAGATTCTATAGGGTAATTTTTATGCTCTTCCACTTTGTGGCACGTTTCCAATCCCGGCGCTGCTCTTGGTCCCTGCGTCTTTCGCCCTTTCTTTTCTCCGGCATTCCTTCCTTGGGCGCGCTGCCCGGGCCTGATTTGCGTCGATCCTGTACGCCGCGTCGATCCTGGTCCTGCCGTCGGACTTTCACCACAATACTGCCTTCGGGTTCATTTTCTTTTAAAATGCCAATGATTCTACCTAAATTTTTGTCTGAATCAGCCGTGGGAAATTTGCATGAGCCGGCTCCTTTGTGGCCGCCACCACCAAAATAGGAAAGCATCTGGCCCACATTAACCCGGCAATTTCGATTCAGGATACTGCGCCCGACTTTGACGACGACGACTTTCTTGCTGGCATCTTCAAAACCGATTTTGACACTTACCGTAGCTTCGGGAAACATGGAATATACCAGAAACCGATTGCCATACGGCATAATGTCCAAATCCCGGAAATCCGATATGGCTATTTGTTTCTCCAAGGTTGTGTGCTTTTCAAGTAAATCACGATAGTCCCTGTTTTCTTGAATAACCGTTTGACATCTTTTTTGGACCGCTTGGTCGTGTAATATGGTGTCAATGTCATGCTTTTTTAGAAGGCTCACGACCCGGTCCCAATACGGTGCGTCCGCTAAAACATGATCCTGGATCGTCATGGATAGAAGGACATATGGGTATTTTTCTGGTGTCAGAATTTCATTTAGAGATAAATTGGCTGAGTCAATTTTATCGGTTTCAGCTATCAGGGTGCTGTAGTCCTTTTGGATGCGGTCACGGTAGTATTGGTACACCAATCCGGCGGCGGATGGGGCAATTTCGAAAAGTCCGTTGACCGGGTGTCTGATCTGATTTGAATAATGGTGGTCAAACCACAAGGCACAATTGGGATTATAAGGTAGGTTTGCTATGATATCGCCCGGTTGGATGTCAACAAGGCCTCTCTGCATATCATCGGGAGAAGCCCAGAGGACAGGTCGTGTCGATTTTTCAGCTTCCTGAATTAACACCACACAGACAATACCGTCGAAATCTGGCCGTGTTACGATTCGCATAGGAGACCTTCTCTGGATTGAATTGATACTGAACAAACAATATTCGATACCCGCAGATCATATGGTTAGTTAATTATAAAGTCAATCCTTGCGATCTCGTCAGACTGACTATCTGCTTGACAAGCATCCCTCTTTGACATAATTAACTTTAAAAAACACTTATTTCAGTAAGTTATCAATAATTGCACGTATTGGTATATTAAAATCCGATAGCATTTCCCGTGGCGCCGCTATCCGATATGCCTCCAGATATCACCTGTGATGAAAGACAAGAAAGGGGCCGGGCAGTATGAATCGAATCATAAAAGTACTGGTGGTTGTACTCATTGTAGCCATGGTTGTATTCATGGGGTTTACCCAGATTCGAAAGTGGCATCAGAATACGCTCGATCAGGCGATCAATAATGAAAAGGCTATCTGTGAGAAGGAGATCCAGGCCCTAAAGGATGAATTGACGGCCATTCAAAATGAGGTCGCCAAACTAAAGGATACCGAAGAATATGAACAGCGCCTTTCTGAAATATTTGGTGAGAAATCGGACTACTATGCTTTTGGGAACGATATCAGTTGTAATGATCTTTCGCTGCAGGTGCGAACATTTTTAAATTATATGGATCGTCAGGATTACATGGCTTCCTACAAGCAAAGAGGGGGAAGTCAACGATTGATCCGTGATGTAACCAGGGTGTTGGAGACATCGCCGCCCATGCTATCCGGCGAACTGGAGGATCTGGTCCGGCTAATCCAAAATGTCACCCATTTTTATCGTTTTCTGGGCAAAGAACGATTGACTATTCTCAAAGACCTCTTAAAAACTGAATCCGATATCATCGAGACGGTCATGGCCATTTTCTATGGCTACATGACTTCCGGGGATCGCTGTCCGGATAAGTTAATTCAGTTTCCCTCAGAAGATACGCGCTATCGCTATGCTGCATATTTTTTAAATACCCTGGCTGGCCGCAGCTATTTACTGCGGCGTGATTCGAAAATCAGGGTGCTGGTCAGTTATTATGCCGTATTGACTATTGATAGCGCCAATGATGCCATGCTCAATTTTCAAGGAACCGATATCCGACCGTTCATCGATTACTCCTTCTATGAAATCGCCAGCCAAAAAGGTCTCAAATACCGCGGGCAATACCTGGAAAAACTGACCGAACTACGTAAAAAGTACGCGTTAGAAAGCTGAAAGAAAGCACGGAATGATCGATCTGAGAAGCGATACCGTAACCCAACCCACACCCCAGATGCGAGCTGCCATGGCCCAGGCCGAGGTGGGCGACGATGTTTATGGTGATGACCCCACGGTCAATCGATTGGAAGACATGGCTGCAGAGATGCTGGGGAAGGAAGCCGCCATCCTGGCAGCCTCGGGAACCCAGAGCAATTTGATGGCCGTTCTCAGTCACTGTGAGCGCGGAGATGAGTATATCGTCGGGCAGAAGGCGCATACCTACAAATATGAGGGGGGCGGGGCGGCTGTTTTGGGCAGCGTGCAACCCCAACCGATTGAATTTGAAAGTGACGGCACCCTTAATCTGGATAAAGTCAAGCAAGTCATTAAACCCGATGATATCCACTTTGCCAAAACGCGGCTGCTCTGTTTGGAGAATACACACGACGGCAAGGTGTTGTCCCTGAATTATATGGCAGCGGCCCGGGAATTGGCCCTGGCCCATGACCTGAGCAGTCACCTGGATGGTGCGCGCTTGTTCAATGCAAGTGTCAAGCTGGATGTTGATCCGCTAGATATCAGTCGGCATTTTGATTCGGTGTCCATTTGTCTCTCCAAAGGCCTGGGCGCACCGGTGGGATCGTTGTTGTGTGGCTCCAAACAATTGGTGCAAAAAGCCCGGCGCTGGCGCAAGGTTCTGGGCGGTGGAATGCGGCAGGCCGGTATTCTGGCCGCTGCGGGTATCGTGGGCTTGACCGAACATGTGGAGAGACTGGCGCAAGACCACGCCAATGCCCGTATCCTGGCAGAAGGGCTGGTGACATTAAAGGACATCGAACTGGATATGAATCAGGTTCAAACCAATATGGTGTTCTTAACCCTGAAAACCGATGGCGTTGAAAAACTGGCAACCTACTTAAGCGAAGCGGGTGTCCTGGTAACCCCTGAAAACCCCATGCGCCTGGTGACACATTTGGATATTGAGACGCACGATATTCATCGTGTGGTGGCCTTGTTCCGAACTTATTTTAAGCCTTGATCAACTTTGGGATTAAGGATTCTGATCGTGAATTCAGGAGAACCCTATGTCTACACATATAACCAAGCACCAATGGATTTTTACTGTCGTTCAAGACCCTGAAATCAATCCACAATACCTGGGGCAACACGACGATGAGCAAGACATATCTTTCATCCCCATTTTTCTAAAAAAAGAAGATGCTTTGATGTGCATCAACCTGATGGCCCAGGATAAACACAAAAAATATGAAGTTCAAGCTGTCATGTATGAAGACGTAACCGAGCACGCTGCCGCCGGTGGATTCCATGTTTATGTTCTCAACAAAAACGGTGAAGTTTTCAAGAAAGTCAACCCAGCAGACAAATAGCGGGGATCAATCGTTCTGACCGCTGTGAGGCTGCCGGCATCTGAAGGATGGACCATCACGAACTCGCCTGAAACAGGATAGACACGGGTCCGTGCGGTGATGCCGACATAATGGGTGGCGATGATGAGGGGCAGCTTTCGGTTCTATTTTTTAATCCACGCCCATAGCGCCTTCGCCTGCTTATTGCGACGTTCGAAGTTTGAAAATAGAATATAGCGGATTCCATTCAGCCACCGGTCCCATCTGGAGCAACTTGGCCGTCTACCGACACGACACCTTATACGATTCAAGGAGTATTTCATGAAATTCAAGAACAAGATTGCACTGATAACCGGCGCGAGTAGAGGCTTGGAAAAAAATGTGGCTTTGCGAATGGCTAATCATGGTGCCGATATCATCCTTACCTACCGGCAGCAAAACGAGGCAGCCGATGCCGTGGTTAAAGAAATACGCACCCGTCATCAACGGGAGGCTGTGGCCCTGCAGCTGGATGTGGGTAAGATTACTTCTTACCGCCCGTTTTTTAAGCAAAAGGCGCTTGCCGTCATGAAGGACGGTGGCTGTGTGGTGGCCTTTCTCTGTTCCGAAGATGCCCGTTGGATCAATGGACAGCGGTTGGAAGCCTCTGGTGGGATTTTCCTGTAGCCATCTAACCAATCCGTCAGGGTATGGAAATGTTTATGGTAATACTTGTCCTTTTCGATCTGATTCTATTTGGATTGCTGATGGGTTTCTTTTTTGAGAGCTTGAAGGAAAAGGAACCGCGTGCGCCCAAGGTCTTGGCCGCATTGATCCTGCTCTTGATTGTGCTGGTTCCAATGATCCTCTGGTTGCCCCAGACAAGGGGCATTATTACGCTCATTTTTAGTACCCTATTCGCTTGCGGTCTGGTTTTCCTGATTCCGGCCAAAATTGACAAGGGTATCACCGCCGGGACCCGCGGGCAGATTATGGGAACGGTGTCGCGTGTGGATGAGCGTGACATTGTTTTTGCCAGGGTCCGGCTCCAACCGGACAATCTTCCCTATTACCGAACGTATTACGGCGCGCACCCGGAAATTGAGGATGTGGATAGCAAGCGCCGGCAAAAAGGCCTATTGGGTGTGGTGGGACGCATCGACAATAGCTACCAACCCAATGCCGCCATGGTGCATGCAGCTTTTGACATGCCAAATTTTCTGGGGCCACAGGCTAAATCCGAACCCACGGGAGCTGTAATGAGTCCGCAGCTGGATCAGGTGAAAGCTGCTGATGTGGTCAAAGCGTATGCCCGTCATATCGGTGCCGATATGGTGGGGATCTGTAAGGTCGACCCCCTCTGGGTCTATTCTCACAAGGGCGAAATTCATTATCGGAATTGGGAAGAATGGGGCCGGGAGATCGAGGACCTGCCACCGTATGCCGTGGTCATGCTGACCGAAATGAACTGGGATCATGTAAGCGCTGCACCGCATACACCGACTCTGGCAGAAAGCGCCAATGATTATGGCAAGGGTGCTTATCTCAGCACCGTCCTGGGACGCTGGTTTGCTCATATGGGCTATCAGGGGATTGCCCAGCACAGCCGTAATTATGATACCTTATTGGTACCTTTGGCTGTGGATGCCGGGCTGGGGGAAATGGGGCGTCACGGCTACTTGATCGCCCCGAAGTTTGGGGCCAGAGTACGAATCTTTGCCACGCTTACCGATATGCCCCTTCAGGTTGACAGGCCGATCTCCATCGGTGTGGATGAATTTTGTGAGAAATGTAAAAAATGTGCGGCGTCATGCCCGTCAAAATCGATACCCCTGGGTACCAAAACCATTTCCAACGGAATCAAAAGATGGAAATTGAATGCCGAAACCTGTTTTGAATACTGGGCGAAAGTCGGCACGGATTGTTCCATCTGTATGGCCGTGTGCCCTTTCAGCCGGCCGGACACGTTTTCACACAAGCTGGTTCGGAGGCTGGTATCCCGGTCCTGGGCAGCGCGGAGATTTTTCCCAACTGTTGATACGATTCTTTATGGTTTTCGCTGGAACCCGCGTCAGGTACCAGACTGGTTGGACTATCCAAAATAAGGAGCACGACAGTATGTCAAAATCAGAAACACAAATAATTCGGACCACCACATGGTCGGCCGGACCGGGGTGTCACGGCGGATGTGGCGTACTGGCCCATGTAAAAGACGGCAAACTCATCAAACTTGAGGGTGATCCCGGCCACCCCTGGAATCAGGGACGGTTGTGCGCCCGGGCCCTGGCCATGACCCAGTATGTGGAGAACCCCAAACGTCTGAGAAAACCGCTTATTCGGGCGGGTGAACGCGGTAGCGGCAAATGGCGGGAGGCCTCTTGGGATGAAGCCTATGATTTGATTGAGACCCGCATGAAAAAGATCCGGTCTGAATTCGGACCGGAATCGGTTGTATTTTCCATGGGCACCGGGCGCGATATCGGACCCTGGATTTGTATGCTGGCCTATGCTTTTGGTTCGCCCAACGTCATGTTTGCCTTGTCCGGAAATGCCTGCTACAGCCCGCGCATTGCGGCTTTGGACACGGTACAGGGTGATTATTGTGTCTTCGATGCCGGCCAGTGGCTGGAAAAGCGTTACCAGGATCCCAGTTATAAAGCACCGGAAACCATGATTATTTGGGGCTACAATATCCCGGCGTCTTGTCCGGATAATTTGTTTGGCCACTGGATCGTCGATTTGATGAAGCAAGGAACCAAGATTATTTGCGTCGATCCCAGACTGTCCTTTTTTGCTTCACGCGCCAAACACTGGTTGGCGGTAAGACCCGGAACGGATGCGGCCTTGGCTATGGGTTTTTTAAACGTGATCATCAATGAAGACCGTTACGAAAAAGACTGGGTCCGGCGCTGGAGCAATGCCGGTCATCTGCTGCGCCAGGATAGCGGTAAACTGTTGCGGGCGTCTGAGCTGCGCGCAGGCGGCAGCTCTCAGAACTTTGTGGCCTGGGATGCGGTTGCCGATCAACCCGTAATCTGGGATACGACCGCAGTTGCATACGCCCCGGCAGATGCCCAGCCGGCTTTGTCCGGCGAATTTACTGTGGAACTGGCCGACGGTGGCAAAGTAGCCTGCCAGACGGTATGGGACGCCCTGTGCCAGGAGGTCGCGAAATACCCAGCCGACGAAGTCGAAAAAATAACCGGGGTGCCGGCAGACGATGTGGCCGCGGCTGCCCGCTTGTATGCCCGCAGCAAGCCGGCAGCCATTCATTGGGGGGTTCCCATCGATATGACCCCTGAAATTACCCCTTTATGCCAGGCAATCGCTACACTGTGGGCCATTAGCGGGAATTTGGACGTTCCCGGCGGCAACGTCTTCGCCCGATTTGCTTTCGATGCCGTCGCCTATGCACTGCCGGGGGCCGAAGGGGTTATCAAACTGAAAGACAAGGCCCTGGACAAACCACGTATCGGTGCCGATGAGTATGGGCCTTTCAACCGCTTCATTTGGCGCACCCAGACCGATTTGACGCTGGATCAAATTTTAAGTGAAAAACCTTATCCCATCAAAGGGCTATGGATCCAG
>Ga0180435_10001495_pt1 | contig 24293 bp, 26 predicted proteins | sample SS_ome_3_FD_132467 | JGI IMG/M metagenome (GOLD analysis project Ga0180435, IMG submission 132467) | Hypersaline lake sediment archaeal communities from the Salton Sea, California, USA - SS_3_S_1 metaG | ecosystem: Environmental > Aquatic > Non-marine Saline and Alkaline > Hypersaline >... | reverse complement strand
CGTTTTCATCTCCTCATAACAAATTTATTTCATAGAAAAAACTTGCATTATTTGTTTGGTCGTATATTTTATTTGAAGCTATCTCAAAAATAGAACTATGGTCTAAGATCAATGAAAAACAAAAAAGATAACCGGAGGAATATATGTAATATTTTGAGGATTAACTTTTTTGATTTTCATTGATATTAGGACATATCGCTTTTTTGAGACAGCGTCTAAAAGGATGATGCTACATGACCCGGGAATATCGCGCACTGCCCTTTGAAAACACGATAGCCATCAAAATGGCAGCGCCCGTTTCCCCTTTGCGAATCTTTTCCACAGGGCTGTGGCGGTCTTTGTTCAGAAAGCAAGGGGCACTGGTCCATAAATCCCATGTAAAGCTGATCGTGGACATGAAGGGCATCCGGCCGGAGGCGGAAAAAGTAAAAAACTACCGAAAGGTCTGCGGGTTTCCGGTGGAAGGCGCCAGTCTTCCAATTACGTTTCCTGAGACCCTGTTTATCTCTCCTCTGGGGAGACTGGTGACGTCCCGCAACTTTCCCCTGAGCCCGGCGGGATTGATTCATGTGGGTCAGGACATCCGCTACATCAAGCCCATTCCGGTGGATTCCCGCCTTGATCTTTGCTGCTACATGTCGAAGCTGGCCGAAACAGGCCGGGGATTTCTTTTGGATGTCGCTATGGAAATAAAGGTGAACGAAGATTTGGCCTGGGAGGGAACGGCCCGTTTTCTTTCCCGGTTTAAAAATATAATCAAAAAGAAAGGCCGGGATAACAAGAAAACAACTAATACTATTCCGGCAGGAACCAGGGAAGATATTGATGTCCCCCGAAATATCGGTCTGCTTTACGCCGGGGCATCGGGGGACTATAACCCCCACCATTTATACGGATTTACCGCCAAACCGCTCGGCTACAAGCGCCCCATTGCCCATGGCATGTGGTCTCTCGCACGAAGCCTTGCAAGTATCGAAAACCATCTGAGGCCCAACGTCCCGAACTCCGTCCAGGCATCGTTTAAGCTTCCGATTTTTATGCCTTCCATGGTTTCACTGAACTGGGAGACGCATAAGGACGGCAGCAGCGCCTCCTTTTCTTTGACGGATGCAAAAGATTACAGGCCCCATGTAAATGGAACTCTTGAAATCGAATGAACCCCTGAATGTCATCCGGGCAGAGTTGCGGGTTTGCCCCCATCAGCCTAATGTTTCCAACCGGGATTTGTTGATTGACACATATTTGGGCGGGTGCTATATATTGAACGTTATCTTACTACAATACTTATGATAGTAGAGGGGGGAACCCATGTTTGGTATAGGAATGCCGGAACTTATTATAATTCTTGTAATCATCCTGATTATTTTTGGGGCAGGCAAGCTTCCTGAGATCGGGTCGGGCATTGGCAAGGGAATAAAAAATTTTAAAAAAGCCACTTCCGAAACCGACAAGCAGGAAAAAATAGAAAACAATGATATGTCATAATTCCTCATATTCTTTGACTTTGAACATACCCGCTGCTATTGTCCGACCTCATGGAACCAGGAAACATCGTAGAATATATAGACAGCCGGAAAATAATCTGTGCTGTTGTTATGGAAATAAAAAAGCACCGGCTCCGCCTGCTTACTGAATCCAATCGTGAAACCACCATCTCCACCGCACGCCTTGCGTATAAGTCCGATACGAGACTGCCCACTTCAGATACCAGGGACAAGCTGGTTCGAGTTCTAAAGGAAACCACGGCCCTTAGAAACGCGCTGGCAGAGACCATCGACATTAAGGGAGTCTGGGAGATTTTAAACTCCGAACAGGAGTGGATTGACGTGGAGACCATGGCGTCTTTCTGCTTCCAACCGCCGATATCCTCGAATCACTTATCCGCCGTCATGAGAGGGTTTTTCAAAGACAGAACCTATTTCAAATTTGATGTCACACGGTTTCTCCCCTATACCGAACATCAGGTGGCGGACATTGTTTTGAAAAAAGAAAAGGAAGAAGAAAGAAACAAAACAATTAAGCGCGGCGGCGACTGGTTGAAAAAAGCGCTTTCAAACGATGCTCAACCGGAACCAACCGAAAATGTGAACGACTATATTGAAATCTTAAAATCATATTTTTTGTTTGAAAAGGAAAGCCCGCATTTCCAGGTTGGAAAAGAAATGGTGAAACGGGCGGGACTGAAATCAACCGGCAAGATTTTCGATCTCCTCCTTCAACTGGGTGAGTGGGATATGAATGAAAATATCGATCTTCTGAGGCTGGGCATCCCCGTTTCTTTTTCCAGTGAGATTGAAGCGCTGTCGGACACACTATCTAGAAAGGCTGATACGGATAATATGAATGGTGACCGTCGAAACCTGACCGGGCTGCCGCTCATGACCATTGATGGCGAATCCACACTGGACTTTGACGATGCCTTAAGCATTGAAGCAAAGGGCGGCCATTATCGACTGGGTATTCATATTGCCGATGTCGGTCACTTTATTAAGAAGGGCGATGAGATTGATCAGGATGCATATGTAAGGGGCAGTTCAATCTATATGCCGGACCAGAAGATACCCATGCTGCCGATGACGTTGTCCGAAAATGCATGCAGCCTTAAAGTCGGGGAAAAGCGGCCGGCCATTTCCCTTTTCATCACATTGAATCGATTATTTGAAATAGAACGTTACGAATTGCTGCCCAGTGTTATCCGTGTCGCCCGCCGGCTCACCTATGGCGAGGTTGACAGGCTTCTCGAGCAAGATGAGGACATAAAAACGCTTTTGGATATTGCCACTCACTTTCGAGAAATGAGGCTCAGCCTCGGTGCTTTACAAATCACCCTGCCTGAGGTACATGTATCCGTAAACGATAAAGAGCTCATCATGGTGAAACGGGTGGATCGGGAAAGCCCGGCCAGAATTCTTGTTTCCGAGCTGATGATAATGGGCAACTGGCTGATGGCCAGGTTTTTAAGTGAACATAACATGCCGGCGATATTCAGGTCACAGCCTGCGCCAAAAAACAGACTGATCAAAAACGGCACGGGAACGCTCTTTCAAAACTGCCTGCAGCGCAAACACCTCAGCCGCGGGTCCATAGGGCCGGAGCCGGAACATCATTCCGGTCTTGGGCTTGATGCCTATGTCACGTCGACTTCTCCCATAAGGAGATATTTTGATCTGGTGACACAACGACAGGTCCGGTCTGTATTGGGTCTTGAACCCCCATACGGCTCAACTGATATTTCCCTGATAATCCAAGGGCTTGAACAGACGCTTCAGCATGTCGCAAAGCTTCAGTTCATGCGCAACCGCTACTGGATACTTAAATATCTGGAGGGTAAAACCGGAGAACGGGAGGAGGCCATTGTTATTGACAGCAGGAGAGACCATTATACGGTTATGTTAACCGGATACATGCTGGAATGCGGGCTGGCTCAATCCAGCGGAACCGGCCTGAAGCCGGGAGACCTTATCAGGGTGACGATCCAGCATGCGAATGCGAGGAATGATTCGTTATCAATATATATGGGATAGCAGGACCGGTTGCATAACGTCCCCGGAGGAGGCAAAACTTGAAATCATCTAATGCTTTATGGAATTTTTTTATTTCCGTTCGTCTTACCATCGTGCTTCTCATATCCCTCGCCGCGACATCCATCATTGGTACCCTTATACCCCAGAACCAAAGCCATGATGCCTATTTCCATGCATACGGTGAGTTCCTGTTCAACCTTTTCATCAAATTCGATATTTTTGATATGTACCATTCGTGGTGGTTTCAGCTGCTGCTGCTTATGCTGGGAATCAACATCACGGTATGCTCCATCGACAGGCTCCAGCTGGTGTGGAAGACCATATTTGTTCGTCATCCGAAATTCAACGTCGACCGATTCAGAAGGCTTAAAAACAAAGAAACCTTTACTGCAACCGCAACCGCCGACAAATTAAAAAATCAATTCTTACCGGTCATTTCGAAAACGTTCGGATATACGCGCATTGAGGACACGGATAAAGGCGCGCGTGTTTTTGCGGAACGGCACCGATGGACAAGGCTTGGCGTATACGTTGTCCACTTGAGTGTACTTTTACTTCTGGCGGGAAGCCTTTTGGGATCTATTCTCGGATTTGACGCATTTGTCAATATTCCGGAAGGCGACACCGTAAATTCAGTTCATTTGAGAAACAGCAACCGGGAGCGCGCCCTCCCATTTGACATCCGTTGCGATGATTTCAGCGTCACATTTTATGAGAACGGTGCACCGAAAGAATACAAATCACGTCTCACCATTCTGGAAAACGGGAACCCCGTTCTCAAAAAAGATATTATCGTAAACGATCCTCTCCGTTATAAAGGCATAAATATTTTCCAGTCCAGTTATGGCAAGCTTCCCTCTGCCATGGGGCATAAGGGAAAACCGTTTTTTTCCGGAAAGGATTCCGAAGACATCACCATTATTTTTAAGAGCTCGGAATCAGGAATGGAATACGACAAAACCATGAAAACCGGTGACACCGTTGATTTGCCGGAAGGGCTGGGCAAGTTTACCATCAGCGAATACCGGGAGTCGGCCGAGTTCAGGGGGCATAATATCGGCGAGGCCTTAGTGGGAATGCTTACCCCCGTTTCAGGTGAGCCTGTAACTGTTCTTCTTCCCCTCAGGTTCCCCAGTTTTGACAAAATGAGGGGAGGCAAGGTCATCATTTCAGTTGCCACCCACGATCACGACCACGACCACGAAAGCCCCGGCCCTGATAAAAATTCCGCGGATCGCTATTACACCGGCCTTCAGGTGACTAAAGATCCCGGGGTGTGGGTCGTTTACTCCGGGTTTATCCTGATGATTGTCGGATGCGTCATAACATTTTTTATGTCGCACCAGCGCATCTGCGTGGAAATAGAGGCAAACAAGAAAAAGACGTCCGTGACGGTGGCGGGGTCTTCAAACAAAAACAGGTTTGCCATGGAAAATAAAATAAAAAAATTGACCGCGACGCTTGAAAAGCTGGCAGACCAGGCATAGCTGGTTTTTTAGTAAAACTGTTTTGAGGTGAAACATGAACAGCTCGTTATCATTGTCCATAGCAACATTTGTATTTGGCTTTGCCGCATTTTTATATACGGCGGCGTTTGTTTTTAACAAGCAGCAGCCCGCCAGACTGGCATGGTGGGTTACCGTTGCCGCCGTTCTGTTTAACGGCGCAGGTATTATAATGAGGTGGATAGAATCATACCAGATGGGAATCGGTCATGCGCCTTTGTCCAACATGTATGAATCCCTCGTCTTTTTTTCTTTTACCCTGGGATGCATCCATGCGGTTTATGAAAAAAAATACAAGAACCCCGCCATCGGAACATTTGCAGCACCCATTGCCTTTCTCGCAATAACCTATGCGTCCTTTGCACCGGGTATTAACGACCGCATCCAGCCCCTTATTCCGGCTCTGAAAAGCAACTGGCTTATTGCCCATGTTGTTACCTGCTTTCTGGGTTATGCCGCCTTTGCCATTGCGTTTGGTACCAGTGTGCTGTATCTTTTAAAACAAAACAAAGAGGACAGGGCACCTGACAGCCATTCTTTCTTTCCAAAACCGGCCGTCCTGGATGAACTCACCCACCAAATGGTCATGTTTGGCTTTCTTTTCCTGACCATTGGAATACTTACCGGTTCCGTATGGGCAAATTCAGCCTGGGGAAGCTACTGGTCATGGGACCCAAAAGAAACATGGTCCCTTATCACCTGGCTCATCTATTTAGCCCTGCTTCATGCCAGATTGATGAGGGGGTGGCAGGGCAACCGAATCGCCTGGATCTCCATTATAGGATTTGCGGCCGTATTGTTCACCTATTTCGGTGTCAATTATCTTCCCGGCCTTCACAGCTATGCACAGTCTTAGGTGTTCTTAATTTATAAGATCAATAAAACATTCAGGGCGTTTCCCGCCAACCCACACCCTGACCATCCCCAGAAGGGCGGTTTCCTCCCGGAGAATATGAAAATCAATTTTTCGGAACAAACCGGGAACGCCGCCGTCTTTTAAGTAGGCAAGAAACAAACGGTAATGGGACATCCCTCCCGCCGCTCTTTCCACCAGGTGCATGCATGCAGAGGGGAAAAGGCCTGGTGAGACTGCATAATCAGTTATGATCAGACGCTTTGACACCCGGGCCATCTCATTTAAAGCGGGAATTCGAAGCTTGGTATTCATCTCGTGCAGCACCATCGTCATGGTAGCCAAATCAAATTCATCGTCGCCAAACCGACTCAAATCGACGGCATCGGCAAGTTCAAACGAGAGATGATCGAGCCCTTTCTTTTCTTGCTGTTTAATGGCAAAGGCAATCATTTTGTCCGACAGGTCAATCCCGACACCTGATTTAATTTTGTCGGACATCCTTAACAGCTGATAACCGGTCCCGCATCCCACATCGAGAACACGGGCGTTGTCAGGGACCAGAGTGCGGATGAGATCACGCATCTTCGTGCTGAAAGGATCAAACAGTGTGTTGTAAAGGCATCCTGAATAAAAGTTGTTTTTGGGCGTCAGACTGTTCACCGGCATTTGATCTCCTTTGAGTTTAACGCACATGTCGTTGCTTTTTTAGAGACGAGTATATGCCGAGTGCCCGTGTGTCAGCAAGTTTATTTTATATGGGAGCGGAAGCCTTACCGCTTCGAAACCTGGAGAAACTTCCAAGGTTCTATCTTTTCTAAAACCTTGAGATAGTCAAAATCCCAAAATATTTTCAACCTCTCAATCAACATGGTGAACTTTGGTTATGAGAATATACTCATAACCAGATACCCCTTTCTCTACAGGCTGTCAAGATTTTTATGTTGGGTTCTTGATAAGTTTACAGGCGTTTTCTTATGCTTCGATCATTCCTAAATCGACATGAAGACGACATTATGAATGGGTGACGGGCCGAAATGCTGACACAGGTTGCCATAGAAGTCCGTCAACTCCAAGATGCACCGGTTTTGGGCGCAATAATACGAATGATGTGCTTAGTCCCCTTCGAACTCGATCATACTGAACAGTTTGTGACCCTTAACTTTTTCCCTGCCGCCAAGATCCGGCAGTTCGATGACGCAAGCCAGCTCCAGTATGTCGCCGCCCAGCTTTTCCACCAGCGCCACTGCTGCCGCGAGGGTGCCGCCGGTGGCCACAAGGTCGTCAACAATGATGACCTTTTCGCCTTTTTTAATGCTGTCTTCATGGATTTCAACCGCACTTTCCCCGTACTCCAGAGCATAGGAAGCCTGGATGGTTTTGTGGGGAAGTTTTCCTATCTTTCTCACCGGCACAAACCCGATATTCAGCTTGTAGGCAAGAACGGCTCCGAACACCAGTCCCCTGGCATCAATGGCCACGACTTTGTCGAGCCCGGCATCCTTGTACCTGTTGTACAGCACATCGCATGATTCCCTGAACGCCTCGGGGTCTTGCAGCAACGTGGTGATGTCCCGGAACATCACGCCCGGTATCGGCCAGTCCGGAATGGAGCGAATACTGTCTTTTATTTTACTCATGGCACCATTATCCTCATTGTATTTTTGAGATGACCTTTACTAGAAGCTTTTTCACATTATCGGCATTTCTATTAAATACCTCCAAAATTTCATTCCAGGTAACAGGGTCCTCGTCTTCTTTCCAGCAGTCATAATCCGTCGACATGGCAACCGCTGCATAGGGAATACCGGCCTCATTGGCCAGTGCCGCTTCCGGGGCAACGGACATATTAATGACATCGGCACCCCATATCCTGTACATTCTGGATTCCGCCCGGGTGGAAAACCTCGGGCCCTCTATGGTCACCACCGTGCCTGTTCTGTGAGCTTTCAGGCCCAGCTCGATGGATGCCTCATAAAGAAGGCCCCTCAGCCTGTCATCAAAGGGATCAGCCATGGACGTGTGTGTGGCCCCGTTGTCAAAGGAATCAAAAAAAGTTGTCTTCCGGTGACGTGTCACGTCAATGAACTGATCAAGAATGACAAGGTCTCCGCGCCCGACCTCTTCTTTCAGGCTGCCGCAGGCCGTTGTAGCAAGAATGTGGGTGCAGCCCGCCTCTTTTAATGCATGAATGTTGGCCCTGTAATTCACCTGGGTGGGACTCAGCCGGTGCTTTCTTCCGTGGCGTGCCAATATCACCACGTCGGTTTTACCTATTCCACCCACCGATAGCGGGGATGACGGTGCACCGTATGGCGTATCCATGGATCGCTCCTCTCTACTCTCAAGGATATCCGGGTCGTCAAGTCCTGAACCGCCGATAATACCGATTCTTACCATGCCTATCTCCTTTTTGAACTGAAAAAGTTCCCAAACACACCATATTAGAAATTTCTTGTCAAGAAATAGCATGATCCCGCCCGAAGCTAAAAAAGCGCCGAATCAATGATTTTTTCTTTAACTTTTACGGGTTATGACCATTAGGTGTAAATTTCTCTGATTTTTTATCAAATATACAACATATAGTGTTAATTAATCGCTTGACACACAATTTATTTTAAGATACACACAAAATTATAACAGGATGGATGCCTTTGGGCCACGCTGCGCTACTTTTCATCTGATAAATACCGGGCTCCTACTCCAACTGGTTTCGGCCTTAAGGCATCTGTTCCTTTCTTTTTTCCATCCGGTTTGCATTATCAATCCAACTAGGTTATGACATTCTCGTAAAAAACAAATTATGCCGTCAAACAGAGGACTTCAATGAATGTTGATGGAAACCATGTTCGGCCGATCCGGCCGGATAAAAACAATAAGATTATAAAGGTCATCGATCAACGACTTCTGCCCCATGAGTTTATAGTCGCTGATTTGAAAACCGTTGATCATGTAATAATCGCCATAGAGGACATGTTTGTCCGCGGAGCGCCTCTCATTGGCGTAACCGGTGCATACGGAGTCTATCTTGCGGCAGTCTCATCACCGGACGGCTCACCCGGCGGGGATTATCTTGTCCGGGAAAGCAACCGGTTGAAAAGTGCGCGGCCGACTGCGGTAAACCTGTCATGGGCAGTGGATCGGGTTCTTGAAGCTGTTCTTTCAAAGAAGCCGGAAGAAAGAGTTGATGCCGCGCTGCGGGAAGCCGATGCCATCTGTGAAGAAGAAGCGGTGAATTGTAAAAAAATCGGAGAAAACGGCCTGGAGCTTATTCGAAAGATAAGCAACGACAAAAACGGAAAAACCGTCAATATACTCACCCATTGTAACGCGGGTTGGCTGGCGTGCATAGAATACGGTACCGCCACAGCACCGATATATGCTGCATTTGACGACCATATAGATGTCCATGTCTGGGTGGATGAGACCAGACCCCTGAACCAGGGGGCAAGACTCACAGCATGGGAGTTGGGAAAATACGGGGTGAAACACACCCTCATCACGGACAATGCCGGAGGCTACTTGATGCAGCAGGGCATGGTGGATATGGTTATTACCGGCACCGACAGATCGACTTACACGGGAGATGTTGCAAACAAGATCGGCACATACCTGAAGGCGCTTGCCGCCAGGGACAACAACATTCCATTTTATGTGGCCCTGCCGTCCAGCACATTTGACTGGACCATAAAGGATGGTGTGAAAGACATCCCCATTGAAGAACGCGATCCCGATGAAGTAAAATATATTCAGGGGCTGCACCAGGGCAAAATTGTCAGCGCCCTTATATCGCCGTTTGACAGCCCGGCAAAAAACATTGCGTTTGATGTAACGCCGGCCAGGCTTGTGACCGGCTTTATTTCAGAAAGAGGTGTGTGCAATGCCACGGAAAAGGATATTCTAAACATGTTTCCAGAGAAGAAAGCCGAATGATTACCGAGATTGAAAAAAAAATAATTGCCTCCATACAGGGCGACATACCCATCACCCGGCGACCATACCTTGCCATATCAAAAGACATTGGAATAGATGAAGAGACCCTTCTGAGTATGCTGCGGCAGCTCGTCGAAACCGGTGTCATCCGGCGCTTTGGCGCCACTCTCAGGCATCAAAAATCCGGTTTCAAGGCAAATGCGATGGTGGCATGGCGGGTGGGTGAAGACAGGGTGAAAGATGTCGGAGAGATGATGGCCGGCTTCAAGGAGGTTTCCCACTGCTACCAAAGGCGCTTCGCCAAAAACTGGCCCTATAATTTGTACACAATGATCCATGCCTTAAGCGAGGAATCATGCAGAAACATCGCCCGGAAAATGTCTGAAAAAGCCGGTGTTAACGAGTATTCTCTGCTTTTCAGCCGCCGGGAATTAAAGAAAACATCCATGACCTATTTTGCAACCTGACACCCCCCATATTCTTCTTGTCAATCCCTGGATCCATGATTTTGCTGCGTATGATGTATGGGCAAAACCCCTGGGGTTCTTGCAGCTTGCGTCCATCCTGAGAAACCGCGGCTACACTGTTTCATATATTGACTGCCTGGACCGTTTTCACAAAAGGGCGAAAAAAAGCAACCCATATGCCCGCCACGGCCGCGGGCCCTACCTGAAGCAGCGTATCCCCACCCCCCCCGGATTCAAAAATATTCCACGCTATTTCTCCCGGTACGGGATTAAAAGAGAGTGGCTGGAAGACGACCTGTTGTCCCTGCGCCGTCCTGATTTGATTCTCGTCACCACGATGATGACGTACTGGTACCCGGGAACCATCGAAACCATAAGCCTCTTAAAGAAGTGTTTCCCGGACGTTCCAGTGGTTTTAGGGGGCATTTATCCCACACTTTGCAAGGACCATGCTCTTCGCCATTCCGGAGCGGACATCGTCATAACAGGAGCGGGTGAAAATAAAATTCTCGACCTTGCCGGCCGGCTGACGGGTTTTCAAAAAACGCCGGAGTTCGATTTCGAAGATATGGATGCGCTTCCTTATCCGTCGCTTGATCTTCAGTCCCTGGTTAATTATGTCCCGGTTATGACATCCAGGGGATGCCCTTTTTCATGTGCCTATTGCGCATCGTCGTTTCTTACCGACGGCTTTAATCAGCGGAGCCCCGACCGTGTGGCGGACGAAATTCTTTTCTGGCACAGAAAGTATACTCTCCGTGATGTTGTTCTCTATGACGATGCCTTTCTTGTTAAGCCTGAACGGCACGCCATACCCATACTGAAAAAGATAATCGAAGCAGATGCCGCCATTCGTTTTCACACGCCGAACGCGTTGCATATCAGGGAAATTACAACCGACACAGCCAAACTCATGTTTCAGGCAGGGTTCACCACCATCCGCCTCGGTCTCGAAACCGCTGCATTTGAACAGGACAACAGGCCTGATAAAAAAGTTACATATATGGAGTTCATGAGAGCCGTATCTTGTTTAAAAGAGGCCGGGTTCAAAAAGAAAATGATAGGCGCCTACATCCTTGCGGGTCTTCCGAACCAGTCTGTAAAATCACTTAAAGCGTCGCTGGACTATGTGGACCAATGCGGCATCACCCCTATTATGGCCTATTATACGCCAATTCCCCATACTGCCATGTGGAAAGATGCCTGCAACGCATCCCGGTATGACCTTGCATCGGACCCGGTTTTCACAAACAATGCCGTTTTTCCATGCTGGGAAGACGAATTTTCATGGGATACCCTGTCTCAGTTAAAAAACCTGAAGGATGAGCATGGGGCTTTCCGCTAGAACTTTTTGGTTCTTCCATAACGCCGGCGAAACGTGCCCCTCATGGCAAAGTCACTTTGATTCGTTTTTCTTAACTCATCGGAGATAGAGTGCTTGTCGGCACATACGATACAAAGCCACTTGGCCTTAATACTTGAAATATTGTGGTTATAAAACTCCACATCAGGAGCGGTTTTCTCGCAGGACTCGCAAAGATTGCGCTGCTGGTGATGCTTCTCAATGGCTTTTTTCGGCTGTTTGCTCCTCTCCGGTTTTTTCTTGCGCTCCTTGTCGCTTTTGCCTGGTTTCAACCCTGCTTTTAGAAGCGCCTCTTGCAAACTGTTACCCATTAAAATCAATACCTCCACATCTGTTTTACTGAATCTTTATTATATACTATAATTGTTGTCAAAAAAATAGTGTTCTTGACTCTGTCCGAATTCTGGATAAAAATATGAATGTATAACTTCACAAGGATTCCTGCTTTTGCACTTTTCAAAAAAAATAAACGATATCTTTAATCAGCCGATTATTGCTTCAAGCATATTTTTTATGTTTATAGTCGTCTCAACCGTTTTTTTCTTGTCTCCTACGGGTTTATTTAAGCCGGACCCGCTTGATACGATACTTCAAAAAGGTGAAATAATATTTTTAACACGCAACAATGCCTACTGCTACTATCTGTACCAGGATGAGCCGATGGGCTTTGAGTTTGACCTTGCAAAGGCGTTTTCCGAATACCTGGGTGTAAAACTGAAAATCAGGGTTTCGGAAAAATGGGAAGAGATGATCCCGTCACTGAAGAGTGAAAAAGCCCATGTCATTGCAGCCAGCTTCACGATTACACCGAAACGGAAGCATCACGTTTTATTTTCCGATCCGTATTTGAAGATTCATCAGCACATCATAACCGCCAGGCACAAACGAAACATAAAAGGAATTGCCGATCTTGAGGGCAAAAAAATCGTCGTAAGAAAAGGAACCTCCTACCAGGAGAGACTGGAAGTATTGCAAAACACGGGCCTGGACTTTGAAATCATCCCCGTCGAGGATGTGGCCACCCAGGACCTAATTCAACAGGTTGCAAATGGACAAATTGATGTCACCATAGCTGATACAAATATTGCAAAACTGGCCCGGCACTATTATCCGGGCATTTATGTCGGTGAAGCGATCAGCAGTGAAGAACATCTGGCCTGGGCAGTCAATCTTAAATCAGATGCATTGCTTGATGAAATAAACGATTTTTTTAAACTCAGTAAAGAAAACGGAACCATCGACCGAATATACAATAAGTACTACTCCAATGTCGACAGGTTCAATTATCTGGATATCGCATCATTTCACCGGCGGATCAATTCGAGACTCCCAACATACCTGCCCATCATAAAAGAGGCCTCAAAAAAACACGGGTTTGACTGGCGGTTGATTACCGCTCAAATATACCAGGAATCCCATTTTAAAAAATGGGCAAAAAGCAGGGCAAACGCCTACGGTCTGATGCAGCTTACCCGGCGAACGGCAAAAAGCCTCGGCGTAAAAAAAATTTATGACCCCATTGAGAATATCCATGCCGGCGTAAAGCACTTAAAAGATCTGTATGATCTGTTTGATGAGGCCGAGGGCGTTGACCGTCTGTTTATCGCTCTTGGCGCCTACAATGCCGGGCAGGGGCATATACGGGACGCCCAGCGCCTTGCAAAAAAGAAGGGCCTGAGCCCCGTGAAATGGTCGGAGCTTTCAAAAGCCCTAGCTCTTCTCAGCAATTCCAAATACTATAAACACTCCCGATACGGGTATGTCAGAGGGGAGGAGCCGATACAGTATGTCAGACAGATAATGATATATTATGATATTCTGAAGCATCAGGGTATTGACTTCGACCTTCGCCCAAAACGGCCCCGGCCGGACTTTAACAGACTGCTCCGACTGTAAGCCCGCCCATTTAGGATACCAGGAAAGGATTGAACCGCTTTTCCTGCCCGATAGTCGTCTCCGGGCCGTGCCCGCAGTGCACCCTGACATCATCACCAAGGGGGAACAGTTTTTCTTTAATACTGGATATCAGTGTATTAAAGTCCCCTCCGGGAAAATCAGTGCGTCCGATGGACCCCGCAAACAGTGTATCCCCGACAAACACGTGACCGTCGTGATAAAGGGAAATTCCACCCGGTGAGTGGCCCGGGGTATGGATAACCTTCATCTCAATAGACCCAAAGGTGATGGTCGAACCATCGTTAAGTTCAATATCCGGTGGCGGCGAGTTCTCGGTGGACAAACCGAAACCGGCGGCGGCCTGGGTCAGCATGCTTAACATGGGTGCATCGGCGGGATGAATCATTATGTCGGCGCCGGTGGCCTCTTTTAGCTTCCGGTTGCCCCCCACATGATCGAAGTGGCCGTGGGTATTTACAATATATTTTGCCGTCAGTTTTAATTCTGCAAGAGTAAGCAGTATTCGCTCGGTTTCATCTCCAGGATCGATGACCACGGCTTCCAGTTTTTCCTCACAACCCGCAATAAAGCAGTTGGCCATTATCATTCCAACGGGTAATTCCTTTATAATCACTTCTTGCTCCTTTTTTTGGCCTGATCTACTAGCTCAATGAGGCTCATAATTTTGGGTTTTGGCTGAGCGTTTTCCAAAATATAAACGTCTTCTTCTGAAAAATGGTCTTTCAGATAGGACCGTATATCAAAAATTTCCCACCAGCAGTCTATAATCTTCCAGCATGGCAACGGGCCCTCATTTCCAAAATCAAGGCAGTATTGGAATGAAACCCGGTGGCCCAGTCTGGGGCACCTTCTTTCATGATTGTCCGCATCGGTTGCCATAAAATAGATCTATCGGCTTTTTAATAATTCCGGCTTTGGAAAACGTTCAAACACTTTCTCAGATTCTGCTATTTCTTTTTCGGGCAGCGAAATGTTTTTCAGCTCTTTTGAAAAGTATTTGTCATACGCCATCAGGTCAAGAAGCCCGTGTCCGCTCCAGTTGAAGAGGATCACTTTTTCCTTTCCTTCCTCTTTCGCCTTCCTGGCTTCATCAACAACGCATGCCAGAGCGTGGGTGGTTTCCGGAGCCGGGATCATACCTTCGGACCGTGCCAGAAGTATACCGGCTTCATACGCATCCAACTGATTAATCGCTTTCGGCTCGATTAACCCTTCCGTGGCAAGCTGGCTGACGGTGGGAGCCATACCATGATATCTCAGCCCCCCTGCGTGTATGGGAGGAGGCACGAATGTATGGCCCAGGCTGTGCATGGGAAGCAGGGGCGTGTACTTTGCCGTATCACCATGGTCATATACAAACGGCGCCTTGGTTAGTGTGGGACATCCTGCCGGTTCAACGGGGAAAATATCAATGTCCTTCCCATTGATTTTATCAAGGACAAAGGGGAAGGCAAGACCGGCAAAGTTACTTCCGCCTCCTGCACATCCGATGATGACATCCGGATAGTCGCCGACTATTTCAAGCTGTTTTTTTGCCTCGAGGCCGATGATGGTCTGGTGCAGCATTACATGGTTCAACACGCTTCCCAGCGAGTATCTGGTGGTTCCCGTGTCATCGGTCACTGCAGCCTCGATGGCCTCACTTATTGCGATTCCAAGACTTCCCGGAGTGTTCGGGTCCTTTGCAAGGATTTCCTGTCCCGCCTTTGTTTCCGTGCTTGGGCTTGCGACACACTTGCCTCCCCACACTTCCATCATCGATTTGCGGTAGGGTTTCTGGTCAAAACTGATCCGCACCATGAATACTTTACACTCAATGCCGAACAAAGAGCAGGCAAATGACAGGGCGCTTCCCCATTGGCCGGCACCGGTTTCGGTCGTCATTCGCTTTATCCCGAATTCACGATTATAGTATGCCTGGGGGACAGCGGTATTCGGTTTGTGGCTGCCCGGTGGACTTACGCTTTCATTTTTGTAGTAAATTTTTGCCGGGGTATCCAAGGCTTTTTCCAAAGACAGTGCACGAACAAGCGGCGATGGCCGCCATATGCTCAGAATGTCAAGCACGCCGGCGGGAATATCAATCCATCTGTCTTGGCTGACCTCCTGTTCAATGAGGTTCATGGGAAAAACCGGCGCAAGGGCATCCGGAGTAACCGGGTTTCCGTCGGGTCCAAGGGGGGGGTTCATTTTAATATCAGCCAGGATATTATACCATTGCCGGGGTATTTCGTCTTCTGCCAGAAATATCTTACGTGTTGTCATAGTCTACTCCTTATGGTTTTCAAGCATTATACGGACACTGTCTAAAATTCCATTTATAAAGGAGCCGGAGTCTTCGGCCCCGTATTTTTTTCCGATTTCTATGGCTTCATTTATTGACACTTTTGAAGGTATGTCCTCACAATATAACATTTCATATACGGCAATGCGCATGACGTTTCTGTCTACACATGAAATTCTGCTGATTTTCCAGTTGCTGGAAAATTTTTCAATAAGTGAGTCAATCTCTTTTAAATTCGTTTTTACACCGCAGAACAGACCCTTGAAAAAAGGGAGCACGTCCACCGGCGGCGAAAAATTTTCGCAAAACAGTTCAATCCGTTCTTCAGAACTGTTTTTGCTCATATCCATATCAAAAAGAGCCTGCAATGCAAGCTCCCTTGACTTTCGTCTGCTGCCCATGAGCTATTTTTTTAACATATCAATTAAATTTGCCATCTCAACAGCGGAAATGGCGGCACTCCACCCTTTGTTCCCCGCTTTCGTGCCGGCCCTTTCAATGGCCTGTTCAATGGTATCGGTTGTGATGACACCGAAAATAACGGGAACCGAAGATTCCATGCTTACCATGGCGATGCCTTTTGAAACTTCCGCGCTGACATAATCAAAATGCGGTGTGGCACCACGGATTATAGCGCCAAGGCAGATTACCGCATCATACGCCCCGTTTTCAGCCGTTTTTTTTGCCACCAGCGGTATTTCGAATGAGCCCGGCACTTTTATGAGGTCAATGTCCTGATCACTGGCTCCGCTTCTTACCAGTGCGTCAACCGCTCCGCTGACAAGCCGGTCCGTAATGAAATCGTTAAACCGGCTGGCAATTATCACAAACTTTTTCCCTTCTGCATTCAGGCCTGCTTCAATTATATTCGGCATGATTCCCCCTTGCTCACTTGGATTTCTTTTGGCTGAAATATCTCAGCATATGCCCCATTTTATATTGCTTGCACTTCAGATAATTTTTATTGAACTCATTGGGCGTAATTTCAATGGGCACCTGTTCAACAACACTCAGCCCGTATCCTTCAAGCCCAACCATTTTTTTCGGGTTATTCGTAATCAGCTTCATTTTTCTAACCCCCAGATCCACTAAAATCTGGGCGCCGATTCCATAATCCCTCATATCGGCTTGAAAACCGAGTTTTTCATTGGCCTCCACCGTATCAAGGCCGTTTTTTTGCAGTTCATACGCCTTCAGTTTATTGACAAGGCCGATCCCGCGCCCCTCCTGCCGCAAATAGAGAATCACGCCTGACCCTTCTTTCTCCATCAACGCCATTGCCTTGTGGAGCTGGTCCCCGCAGTCACATCTGAGCGAACCAAAAATATCACCGGTCATACACTCTGAATGGACACGAACCAGCATGGGGTCTTCGGGATGGATATCCCCCTTGATCAGCGCGATATGAAGCAGATCGTCCAGGTCATTTTCATAGGCAATCATTTTAAAGTCACCGCCGAATGTAGTAGGAATAACCGTCTCAGCCGCCCGGGAAACAAATGATTCTTTCCTGATTCTATACTCCACCAGATCTTCAATGGTGCAGATACCGATGCCATGTTCTTCACTGAACTTCTCAAGGGAGGGCATTCTGGCCATTGTTCCGTCTTCATCCATTATCTCGCAAATGACTGCAGCCGGTTTAAGACCGGCCAGGCGGGACAGGTCAACCGACCCCTCTGTCTGGCCGACACGCACCATAACGCCGCCTTTTCTGGCCCGCAATGGGAAGACATGGCCGGGTTGCACGAGGTCATCGGGCGTTGCATCATCTGCAATGGCCGCCAGAATAGTTGTTGCTCTGTCGGCGGCTGAGATGCCGGTGGTTACGCCATGCCGCGCTTCAATGGAAACGGTAAAACCGGTCTGGTATTGAGATGTATTGTCATTAACCATCATCGGCAGACCCAGTGAATCTATTTTTTCTCCTGTCATGGCCAGGCATATCAAGCCGCGACCGTATTTTGCCATAAAATTTATGACCTCCGGAGTCACTTTTTCAGCGGCAATGGTGAGGTCGCCCTCATTTTCGCGGTCCTCGTCATCAACCAGAATAACCATTTTACCATCATTTATATCTTTAATTGCTTCCTCTATACTAATTAACGGCATTTTTCATACATCTCCTTACGTCTTCTATTTCAAGAAACCGGTCCTCGCCAGAAATTCCAGATCAACTTCTGTTTTTTTCGATTCCGGCGTTTCAGGACCTCTTGAACCTTTTTTAACAAACCGTTCAACATACTTCCCGATCATATCTGTTTCAATATTTACCGCTTCACCGACCTTCTTATAGTCCAGCGTTGTTAATGCTGCGGTATGCGGAATAATACTTACACTGAAACCGTCCGGTCGGCAGTCATTAATTGTCAGGCTCACTCCGTCAACAGCCACGGACCCCTTTCTTATCATATAATACGCTACGCCCTCCGGAACGGAAAAAGAAACAATGATCGCATTCCCCACGTTCTGTTTGCTCTCCATGGTACCGGTTCCATCAATATGTCCGGAAACCAGATGGCCATCCAGCCGACCGGAAAGGCTGAGGGCTCTTTCCAGGTTGACCCTGTCCCCGACGTTGGCCTGTCCCAGGGTGGTCAGCGAAAGGGTTTCCGGTGCCACATCCACGTTAAACCGTTTTCCTTCTATTCGGACAGCCGTAAGGCATGCCCCGTTTACCGCTAAGCTGTCCCCTATCTTTGTCCCATCAAGGTTGAAGCCAGATGTAATAGAAAACTGCTTTCCCTTGCCTGATGACTGAATACCGGTAATGGTCCCAAGCCCTTCTATTATTCCTGTAAACATCAGTGCTCTATGTATCCTTCCACCATGATATCATCATCAAACAACCTGACATGGATGTCTTTTAGCATTATTCCCTGGTCAATCGTATCCGGTCCGGGGCCCCTTAACATCGGCACCCCATCATCGCCGCCGAGAATTTTCGGGGCATAAAAAAAACACACTTTATCAACCACTCCGGCACCAAGGGCCGAAGCAGATACCCGGCTTCCCCCTTCTATCAAAAGGCTGGTTATGCCCCGCCCACCCAAAACCTCCATCAAGGCGTCCATGTCTATTCGGTCATCCGCCTGCTTTTGAATAATTACCTCTGCGCCTTTTTTTTCTATTGCCTTTCTTTTTTTTTCCGGGCATTTGCTTCCGGCAACGATGAGGGTGGCTGCATTCGAATCAAGGTTCAAGAGCTTTGCATTCCCGTCAATTGACAGTTTTGTGTCCAGTATCACCCGTACAGGGTCTCGTCCGTCAACGCCGTCCAGCCGGGCGGTCAATGAAGGGTCGTCCGCGACGACCGTACCGATTCCAACCATTATACCATCAACATTGTGTCGAAGCCGATGGACAAATTTTCTTGATGACGCATTTGTAATCCATTTTGAATGTCCGGTACGGGTGGCAATTCGCCCGTCTAATGTTGCCGCGCATTTTAAAATGACAAATGGCCGACCGGTAAGCGTATGCTTGATGAAGCTCTCGTTCATTTTTGAAGCTTCGTCCTCACATACTCCGGCGACAACATTTATCTTATGTTGTTTTAAAACGTCACCCCCCCCACCCTTTACATTCGGGTTTGGGTCCGTCATGGCATAGACAACCGTTGATATTCCCGCATCCAGAATCTTTTTGGTGCATGGCGGCGTCCTGCCGTCATGGTTGCATGGCTCAAGGGTCACATAAATGGTTGCCCCCCGTGCTGAATCCCCGGCATCATCAAGGGCCATAACCTCGGCGTGGGCGTCTCCCGCCTTTGCATGCCACCCTTTTCCCACGACCTGTCCATCTTTTACAACAACAGCTCCTACCATCGGATTGGGGGAAGTATACCCCGCCCCTCTTTCAGCTAGCACCAGGGCCATCTTCATATAGCCGGCATCAAATTTCATTTTTTATCATTTAACAGGGTTTTTAACTCTGCCACAAAGTCATTGACATCCTTAAACTCGCGATAAACAGATGCAAACCTGACATAGGCCACCCCATCCAACTCCTGAAGCTTATCCATTATTTTATTTCCGATGACCCGGGACTCGATTTCCTTTTCCCCTGTTTCCCTCAGATCACGTTCAATATCGTCAATAAATTCTTCAATCACATTAATACTGATTTTCCGTTTTTCACAGGCCCTGAGCATTCCCGACCGAACTTTTTCCCGGTTGAACACTTCCCGCCGTCCATCTTTTTTAATCAGCATAACGGGGATGTCTTCAATGTGCTCATAAGTGGTAAACCGCCTTTTACATACATAGCATTCCCTTCGCCTTCGTATGACATGACCGTCTTTGCTTAACCTGGAATCAATGACCCTGTTGTTGGGGTCGCCACAAAATGGACACTTCATGACTCTTCTCCCTGTGTTTAGTTGTCATCAAGTCTGATCAGTTGAATATTCGCCTCTTTCAACATATCTTCAGAAATACTATCCGCATACCCCTCAACATAATATATCGTTCTAATACCGGCATTAATGATCATTTTTGCGCAGATGGAGCACGGCAGGTTTGTGCAGTACAGGCTTGCACCCTGTATGGAGACGCCATGATACGCCGCCTGGATAATCGCATTCTGCTCTGCATGGATACCGCGGCAAAGCTCATGTTTTTCGCCGGATGGTACGTCAAGTTTTTCTCTTAAACATCCGGCGTCTTTGCAGTGGGTCACATTGCTCGGCGCACCGTTATATCCGGTGGTGAGAATGCGCCTGTTCTTGACGATGGATGCCCCCACAGCCCGTCTGAGGCATGTGGACCGCTTTGCCACCAGCCGGGTGATATCCATAAAGTAAGTGTTCCAGGAAGGCCTGTTGTCAATCTCCGGCATATCTGTTTAAACCCCCGGTTCCCGATAAATTGGAAATGCCTCGCATAGTTCGCGAACCTTTTTGCCCGTATCCTCGATTACGGTCTCATCCCTGTTGTGTTTCAATACGGTCACCACAAGTTCGGCAATTGTTTTCATCTCATCAACGCCCATCCCCCTGGACGTCAGCAGGGGGGTGCCCAAGCGTATGCCGCTTGTGATAAACGGGCTGTTGGTATCAAACGGTATGGTGTTTTTATTCACCGTTATTCCGGCACGCCCAAGAACGGTTTCCGCTTCTTTCCCGGTTATTTTGAGGCTGGTCAGGTCCGCAAGCATCATGTGGTTGTCAGTTCCTCCCGATACCAGGTCAACCCCTTCTGAGGTTAAATGTTCAGCCAGGGCTTTTGCATTATCTACAATATTTTTCTGGTAAACTGCAAATGATTCCTGCTTTGCCTCCTTTAAGGCGACAGCCTTTGCTGCAATGACATGCATTAACGGTCCGCCCTGAATTCCCGGAAATATCTCCCTGTTCAGTTTTGTTGCAAACTCTTCCCTGGAAAGAATCATTCCGCCTCGAGGGCCCCGCAGGGTCTTATGCGTCGTTGACGTAATAAAGTCGGCAAAGGGTACCGGCGACGGATGAACCCCCCCGGCGACCAAGCCCGCGATATGGGCCATATCAGCCATAAAAAACGCACCAACGGATGTTGCGATATCGGAAAACGTTTCGAAAGAAAGTGTCCTGGGGTACGCACTGGCACCGGCAACGATGAGTTTGGGCGTGTGTTTTTCAGCAAGACGCGCAATTTCATCATAATCTATGGTTCCGGTTTCTTTTTGAACACCATAATGGATGACGTTATAGAGTCTCCCGGAAAAGCTGACCGCGCTTCCATGGGTTAAATGCCCGCCATGGGCCAAATCCATCCCGAGAATGGTATCTCCCGGTTTAAGGATTGCAAAGTACACCGCCATGTTTGCCTGTGACCCGGAATGCGGTTGAACATTTGCGTATTCCGCCCCAAAAAGCTCCTTGGCCCTTTCAATAGCCAGTTTTTCCGCAATATCCACATATTCACACCCACCGTAATACCGCTTGTCCGGATATCCTTCGGCATATTTATTTGTCAGCACACTGCCCTGTGCGGCCATCACTGCAGGGCTCACGATATTTTCAGAAGCAATAAGCTCCAGATTGTTTTTCTGCCTGTCAATCTCCTTGAGAATAGCTTCCGCCATATCAGGATCAACTCTGCGAATACTTTCTATGTCCAATTCCCTTTTTCCCTTTCATTGTCTATACCTTATCAAACTTTTCAAGCCGGGCCAGGTGCCTTCCGCCTTCAAACCCGGTTTCCAACCATGTCTTTACTATTTCCAAAGCCAGTGTTTCTCCGATAACCCTTCCCCCCAGAACCAGTATATTGGAATCGTTATGAAGTCTGCTCATCCGCGCGGTAAAAATATCTCCGCAGAGCGCCGCCCTCACATGATCAAACCGGTTGGCGACCATGGACATCCCGAGCCCGGTTCCGCAAAGGAGAATACCGCGCTCAAACTCCCCGGAAGACACTGCGGCGGCAACTTTTATCCCATAATCACTGTAGTCCACGGAATCCGGACCGGTGGTTCCTGCGTCTGTAACCTCTATTCCATTGTCCGATAAGAATTGTTTCACCGCCTCTTTCATGGGAAATGCCGCATGGTCACTTCCTATTATAACAGGGGAGCTGATATTCTTCATATTTTTTCCTTTATTCCGTCAAGGTATATTAAAATTGGTACGCCCGGCTGGATTCGAACCAGCGATCTTCAGCTCCGGAGGCTGACGCCTTATCCTCTGGGCTACGGGCGCACGATTCAGCACATTTATTTTTAATAATTAATCTCCGGGGTTAAGTCAACCTTCATATATTGACCTCCCCTTTTTCAATGGCCTCCATGGTCTCCCCCACGAGGTAAAGAGATCCTGCAATGCAGACGGCGCCCCCGGTAGAGGCGGCTTCAATTGCTGTCTTAACCGCTTCCGGCACATCCGGAATAATGCGGACGTCCGGTATCATCTGCTTTGCAACCGGATACAGGGCCTCTGGCGCGAGACTCCGGTCAATCTTCGGGCGGGTAATAATTACCCTGGAGCAAAGAGGCAGCAGGTGCTTAAGCATTGGTTTATATGACTTGTCATCAAGAATACCCACCACCAGGGTCAAATCCCTGCCGCCAAGATTTTCTAACAGAAACGTCTTAAGGTTTCGAATGGCCGCAAGGTTATGGGCACCGTCCACTAAAATAAACGGTGATGTTGAAAGCGTCTGGAGCCGCCCCGGCCATATATTGTGTTCAAGCCCTCTTTTTATTTGCGGAAGTGTAATTTGTCCTTTGGAGTTGTTAATGCCTCCCCTCATCAGCAGTTCACATGCACAGAGCGCAAGGGCGGCATTGTCCGTTTGGTGGTTTCCGAGAAGCCCTGTTTTGAGACCCCGCCATACGTGGTCAATTCCAAAGTAGGTAAAACCCCCTGTTGCATTTCTGCGAACATTAAAATCGGTTTTGAATTGAAACATTTTGGCAGCGTTTCCATCGGCTATCCGTTTCAGTACATCTTTACCTTCCTTCTGCCTGACGCCCGCCACCACCGGTGTTTTCGGCTTAATGATCCCTGCTTTTTCAAAGGTGATATCTTTTATCGTGTTGCCGAGATACATCTGGTGTTCCATGGAGATATTTGTAATGATGGATACTTTCGGGGAGAGAATATTGGTGGCGTCGAGCCTTCCGCCCATCCCGGTTTCGATGACAGCCCAGTCAACATTCTTTCTCCCAAATTCATAAAACGCCATGGCTGTGGTGTACTCAAAAAAGGTTGGCTCCCGATCTCCAAAACGGGCCTGTTTCACCGCTTTATACGACTCGACAATCTCTGCATCGGTTACCATCTCACCGTTAATCCGCACCCGTTCATTAAACCTGATGAGGTGGGGGGATGTATAGAGGCCGACGTTGAATCCGGCGCAGTGAAGTATGGTCGCCAGCGTGGATGCAACAGAGCCCTTGCCGTTTGTTCCGGCGATGTGTATGGATGAAAATGTGTCCTGCGGGTTTCCGAGGTCATTAAGAATATTCTTAATGACCTCCAACCCGAGCTTTATTCCGAACCTTCGGAGGCTGTACATTTCCTCCAGGCACTTATTGTATGGGTTTCCTTTTTTCATAATAAAAAACCCGGAAGAATGGGAAGTATTCTATCCGGGTTTTAAAAATAAGCTGTCTGGTCTGAATCTAAGTTTTACCCTGATCGCCGTCCAATCGCCGTCTGCCTAACCTGATGTCTATCTGAATTTTCGATATCGTTGTTTTGCAGCCGCTATTCTTTGCCGTCTAAGAGCTTCTCTTTGTTTTCTTCTACGATGCTCACTCGGTTTTTCATAGTTCTTTTTCATCTTCAGTCGTTTAAAAAGACCGTCGTTCTGAATTTTTTTCTTCAGTATCCGCATGGCCTTTTCAAGGTCGTTATCAAGAACTTTCACCTGAATTTCTTTCACACGTCTCGCCCCTTTCGTTCCATCTAAAAAATCAACAGATTATGATGGTTATTTTAAACCAAATTTAAAATCATTCTATAT
>Ga0180435_10001491_pt1 | contig 24304 bp, 20 predicted proteins | sample SS_ome_3_FD_132467 | JGI IMG/M metagenome (GOLD analysis project Ga0180435, IMG submission 132467) | Hypersaline lake sediment archaeal communities from the Salton Sea, California, USA - SS_3_S_1 metaG | ecosystem: Environmental > Aquatic > Non-marine Saline and Alkaline > Hypersaline >... | reverse complement strand
TCTTCAAAAACGTTGTCAAGACTGTTCATGTCCACCAGGAGGGATATTTGCTGGAAGTTGTGGCGGTCATTATTTTGATCGGAGGGCATGTCGGTTTTATACTAAAAATATTGTGTTTTGGCAATTCCATAGAACCTAAACAGTCGCTCAATCTTAGCGCAAAATAGGGGTTTGAAAATGAAGGACGCATTGCAAAAAAAGAATGAAAACACTGACTCCAGCGCCAACATGAGTTTGTTTCATTTAAAAACGCTGTGCGACGTCAGCCATGTCCTTCTCGATCAGGGGGATATCGATAGTACCATGCGAAATTTTTTATTATTGACCATGGGGAGTTTTGGGGTGGTGGAAGGATTTGCTTTTATGCACGAAGAAACCGCCCTGATCCCTGAAAAGGTCATAACCGTTGGCCTTGACGAAAACGCATCGGCTCAAATTGGAAAAGGGTGTAACCAATTGTTGGCAACGTATGATTACACCCCGTCCATGGAACAAATTGATCCGCGACACCAGGAGCAAATTTTTCCATATAATATCAATTATATATCGGTCTTCAATATTGCCTATGCTTGCAATGGCATTTTGGGGTTGGGACCCAAAATAGTGGACGAACCTTACAGCCCCGAAGACTTGGAACTTTTGGAAACGTTGATCATCAATTTGGCAACAGCGTTGAAAAACGTTCGTTCCACCGAAGCCTTGAAATCTGCTTTTGAGGAAGTCAGCAGCATCAATGAGGCTAAAACCAAAGTGATCAATCATCTCTCGCATGAATTGAAAACGCCCATTTCGCTGCTGGCGACCACCATATCACTTTTGGGGAAAAAGCTTGCCCAATTGCCGGATGATAAATGGGCCCGAACGCATGAAAGGGCAACTCGCAGCGTCAAACGATTATCGGAAATCCAACGGGGGGCGGAAGACATTATGCAGGCCAGGGCATTTCCGCAGCATCGAATGGTCACAGCTTTGCTGAACGAGTGCACCGATATTATCGAATGTCTGGCAGCAGAGCAATCCGGGGATGACAGCATTGTCAACGGCATCCGTAAAAGAATCGATGCCCTGTACAATCCGGAAGGGCTGGCAGCCGAACCGATCGACTTGGGCAATGCGGTTGGCATGATTTTGGAAGAGATTCAAGAACAGGCCGAGCAGAGAGATATTGACTTTAACCTGGCCGTTGAATCCTCGGCCCGAATTAGCATGCCGGGGCGGATTCTGCGCGCTATCATTGTGGGACTGATCAAGAATGCCGTTGAAAACACTCCCGATTGTGGTCGCATCGAGATTGGAGTGAAGGATGTAAAACAGGGTGTCAGCCTGATTATTCGTGATTTTGGAACCGGTATAACGCCCAAGGACCGTGAACATATCTTCAGCGGTTTTTATCCGACCCAAGAGACGGATGCGTATTCCACCAAGAAACCCTATCAATTCAATGCCGGTGGTAAAGGGACCGATCTGATGCGTATCAAGATCTTTTCGGAACGATACGGTTTTCAAATCGATATGTCATCCTCACGGTGTAAGCACATCCCCAATGCTGAGGATACCTGTCCTGGAAAAATATCCATGTGTGATGCCTGCCACGTGCCCGAAGACTGTCACGCGTCCGGCTCAACCTGTTTCAACATCACATTTAGCGCTACGAGATAAATAAAGAATTCCTATACCAGCCATCGAAGAAAAATGCAGGCAGATACGATATGATAGATCTGAGAATCAACTCCCATTTGTCGGTAAACACCATCCGGCTTTACAAACTGTACTACTTTTTGACAATTGAGAAGCCTTGAAACCAAAGTTTGTATTCTCCCAGCCCGAAGTCTGTCCAGGCATGACAGGTTTTCAATAGGTGAGACATGGCGAATTCGGAGCTTTGGCAATAGGTTTCGTTTCATGTGACAAATTTATATAATCCTCTGAAAATGTCAGATCATTTTCAGGTGCGGGTCTGAAATTGTCAGAGCCTAAAAGGTACCATCCTCTAATTATGCGTGATTTTGGAACCGGCATAACGTCTAAGGACCGTGAACATATCTTTAGTGGTTTTTATCCATTCACCCTAACCCTCTTCCCTAAGGGAGGGAAATGCGGTGAGGCCGGGTAACGAGGTGCGAAACAAATGTACATCGGGTTTACATGACGCATGGGCTTCGGTATTACTGGATTCTCATTTTCATGGGAATGATGGTAGGGAAAAGGGAATCCAGGCAAAGCCATTCGCACAAGGCTTATTCTGACTTCTCGAATGAAGCTTCATAGTTTCCATTTTCTGATCAAACTGGTTTCGTCAGGGACAGGTGGCTGGGCTGACATCTTTTTTTGGATAGCACGATAGCTACACTTCATACCCCGCGCCCGCGGGTTGGACCAAGGCAAATTAGTTGTCTGAATGATTGGATATTGTATCGGGCAGCTGTTTATGTAACCGTAGGTTTATTATATTGACAATTAATTTGCATTTCTGTAGGTATCAGCAATTGGCAGATTGGTGTTATATCTGGTTGTAATAATTGTAATAAAATTGCTGCGCGATTTTATTTTACGAGATTAATGCAATCTGAATTGAGCGGTTGTCGAGGTTGCTGCAGGTACAAGGAAGAAGATATTTCGCTAGAGTTGGCTATGCGGGATAGTTTCTGACGCAGTAAATGCGGTGAGATCGGGAATCCCGAAGGGTTTCAAATTTTCAGGATGAAAACGGCGGAATCAATTGAAATATAATTTATCCAATGATTCTTAAAATATGAAACGCTCAGTTTCGGTTTAAATTGAAAGGAGATCACAGCGTGGACGTTATCGTATTATTGAAGCAGGTCCCATCTACGGAATCGATTATTGAGATCGCAGCGGACGGGATATCCATTAAAACCGATGAGCTCAAGTGGGTCATCAACCCGTATGATGAATTTGCCGTGGAAGAGGCCTTGCGCATCCGCGAAGCCCACGGTGGAACCGTAACTATTTTGACGCTTGGGCGAGAAAAGGCTGGCGAAGCCGTGCGAACGGCCTTGGCCATGGGTGCCGATAAAGGGATTTTAATCACGGATCCGGCTTTGGAAGGTTGTGACAACCTGACGACGGCCAAAGTCCTGGCCGCTGCCGCCAAACAGTTGCCCTGCGATCTAATTATCGCGGGTCAGCGGGCAGTAGATGATGATGCCTATGCCGTTGGTGCCGCCGTTGCCGAGGCTTTTCAGGTTCCCAGTATCGCCATGGTGACCAAGGTGGAAATTGAAAATCAACGTATTCGGTGCCATCACACCATCGACGGCGGTATTGGGGTGGTAGAGGCACCTTTACCGGCTCTCATAACTACCCAAAGAGGCCTGAATGAGCCGCGTTATGCCTCCCTGCCGGGAATTATGAAGGCCAAAAAGAAACCATTGGAAATGCCAAGCCTGGCCGACCTGGGTTTTGACCCCCAATCGCTGGCCCAATCCAAGATAAAAATAACGTCTCTCAGTATGCCGCCGGAAAGACAGGGCGGTGAGATCATAGAAGGAGAAACCCCGCAGGAAAAGGCAGCGGAATTGGTTCGGATCCTGCACGAGAAGGAAAAGGTGATTTAATTTAGCCATAGGTATAATAGGCAATACTCATAATAAAGAAAAGCGGGCGTTAATTTTATCCGATTACAAGTAACAAATCCGAAGCACGCATATCGAAATCCGAAACAAATTCGAAGTCCTAGTGTTCAAGTGATCAAAACCATGTCACATCGCTAAAAGATATCAGTTTTGAATATTTGTATTTTGGTCATTAGATATTGTTTCGTGCTTCGATATTCGGTCTTAGAATTTCTTAAGCAATCGTATGATATAACCAATTCCCATATAATTTGGGGATAATTGGTTTCTATTAGAGGAGAATATTATGGCACAAGGTATATTGGTTGTAACTGAACAGAGTGACGCTGTTTTTAGAAAAGCTTCTTTTGAAGTGTTGAGCGAAGGCCGGCGACTGGCCGATCAATTAAACTGCCCGGTCACGGCGGCGGTGATGGGATCGGGTGTGGCCGCCATGGCGGAGGGACTCCAATCCTATGGCCCCGATCGGATATTGGCTGTGGAAGATCCCCGGCTGGCTGAATATGTAACAGATGCTTATACCAATGCACTGGCTGCAGAAATTACCAAGGAGAATCCCGCAATTGTTTTGTTTGGGGCTTCGGTTCAGGGCAAAGATCTTTCGGCACGGATTGCGGCACGACTGGATGCGCCCCTGGCCAGCGATTGTGTGGCCCTTAATATTGATAATGGCACGTTAACCGCAACGCGACCGATATACGGTGGCAAAATCCTCGCTGAACTGGAGATGGAATCAGAATGTAAATTGTTTTCCCTGCGCCCCAACACCTTCGAAATCCAGGAACCCGGCGGGAATGCCAGTGTTGAATCCGTGGCAGCCGAAACCGGTGATGTGACCATGACGTTTGTTGAAAAACGGATGGAATCCGACAAGGTAGATCTGACCGAAGCCAATATCGTGGTTTCCGGCGGTCGCGGCATGGGCAGCGACGACTATTCGGTGATCGAGGAGCTGGCCGATACATTGGGGGCTGCCGTGGGTGCTTCGCGTGCGGCTGTGGACGAGGGCTGGCGACCGCATGCGGACCAGGTGGGACAAACCGGTAAGGTGGTGTCTCCCGGTCTTTATCTGGCTTTTGGAATATCCGGCGCCATTCAACATCTGGCCGGCATGTCTTCGTCCAAAGTGATTGTGGCCATCAACAAAGACCCGGAAGCACCCATCTTTGCCAAAGCGGATTATGCCATTGTTGGGGATTTGTATGAACTGGTGCCCCATATCAACGCAGAGATTAAAAAGCTTTCCATATGATTTTTCATGTGGCCAGTCTGGGTTGTGCCCGTAATAGCGTAGACAGTGAAATTATGGCCGGCCGACTGCTTGCAGCCGGCCATGAACAAACCTCCGACCCTGCCGAAGCTGGTGTGATTATTGTCAATACCTGCAGCTTTATCGAAGCAGCGATCAACGAATCCATCGATACCATTCTTGAACTTGCCGGTTATAAAAAGCATGGCGGCTGTGAGCGCATTATCGTTACGGGCTGCCTTCCGGAACGTTTTCGCGAAGAGATTGTCACGAGTTTACCAGAGGTGGACTTGTTTTTAGGAACCGGGGCTTATGACCGAATTGTTGAGGCCATCGATACCCAACCGAAGCAAGTTCGGTGTATTTTGCCAGACCCGGACGCCCTGCCGGGTATCAATGATATCCAACCCCGAGCAGTAGAACCGACCCCCATGGCGTATGTGAAGATAGCGGAGGGATGCGATCGGCATTGTACTTACTGCATTATTCCCAAACTGCGCGGCAAGCAAAAAAGTCGCCCCATTGAAACGATCGTTCAAGAAGCAACGAAATTGATAGAATCTGGCGTTAAGGAGTTGGTTCTGGTTGCCCAGGAATCGAGTGCCTATGGAAGGGATTTGGGCCTGCAAAGCGGACTTTCCCGTCTATTGGCAGAACTGGCGACCATATCGACCGACATCTGGATACGGGTGCTTTACGGACATCCGGCCAGCCTGGATGATGCAGCGATTCAAACCATGCATGCCGCCGACAATATTTGTCCCTATTTTGATATCCCCATTCAGCATGTCAGTGATCGCATATTGAAACGAATGGGGCGCCAATACCGGCAGGATGATTTGTTGCAGCTATTTGACCGCATCCGTTCAATCGTCGAAAATGCCTGTTTGAGAACGACGGTGATCGTTGGTTTCCCGGGCGAGACCGATGCTGATTTTGACATATTGATCAGCGGCATTGAGAAAATTCAATTTGACCATCTGGGGGTTTTTCTTTATTCTGATTCAGCGGATCTGGTCTCACACGAATTAAGCAACCATGTTTCGGAGAAATTGGCCCAGAATCGTTACGACGCATTAATGTTGAGGCAAAGGGACATATCCACTCAGAATAATAGGAAATATTTACATCAGACCCTGCCGGTCCTGATTGAAGAAAACCCGGAGGCCGGTTTGTACATCGGCAGAACTGTTTTTCAGGCTCCGGAAGTCGACGGCCTGACGTTTGTGCATGCAGACAAATTGACCATCGGTCAATTTGCCACAGTTGCCATTACGGATACCTTGGATTATGATCTGACCGCAGAGGTAAGCTAGTGGATTTGAAACAAAGAATTCTTGCATTGGTCAGCGACGACCTGGACGACATTGAGAAGGCGCTTACGGATAATTTGCACCCCAACCTGGAATTGGTATCCCGGGTGGCCAATCATATCCTTTTCAGTGGTGGCAAACGGCTGCGTCCCTTGTTAATGGTGCTGTCTGCTCGGCTTTGCGGTTATAATGGCGACTATGATAAGACCTTTTCGGTGATATTTGAATACCTGCATGCGGCGACACTCCTGCATGACGACCTGGTGGACGATGCCAGTCTGCGTAGAGGGGTGCCTGCGGCCCATACTGTTTTTGGCAACGAGACTGCTGTTTTGGTGGGTGACTTTCTGTTGGCTCGCGGCCTATCCATTGCCGCCGATACCAGCGAGCCCAGAATAATAAAAATCATATCAGAAATCACCGAAAACATGTCCCAGGGTGAGATCCACCAGCTTGACCGCAAAGGCAAGCTGGATTTGTCTGAATCTGAATATATGGACATTATCAGGTCAAAAACGGCGGTCTTGTTTCAGGGCGCCTGCCGTATCAGTGCCATTCTGGCCGGAGCTTCACCGGAAAAGGAATCTCATTTGGCGCGCTATGGCTATCACTTGGGAATGGCCTTTCAAATGGTGGATGATCTGCTGGACTATTCATTTGACTCCATCAAACTGGGGAAAAATGTGGGTGCCGATCTGCGGGAAGGGAAGTTGACGCTGCCGGTGATCAACGCCTTAACAAAGGCCAGGGCCGATGATCGGGAGTTGATGCAATCCATCATTCAAAATCCGGGATTTACCGAAAAGGAGTTTGCGTGGTTGACGGAAAAGATAGCAAACTATGGTGGCATCCGGTATGCGCGCGAAACCGCATCAAACCACATCAAGAATGCCTGCAAGGCCTTGGCGTCTTTCCCGTCATCGCCCACCAAGGATATCCTGGGCGATATCGCAACGTATGCGCTTGAACGCAAACACTAAATAAACTTTAAACCACGTGTAATGATTTGGTAATATAAAAGGGGCCAATAACGAACCAGGAGAGGTGTTGAACACATGGTTATGATGCGTAAATCACAGAAATATGTGTGTGCTGGGTTGATCATGAGTCTGATGATGGCATTTGCGGGCGGTATCGGCCTGGCCCAGGAGGACGAAGCTATCCGTGTTGTGGATGTGGTGGGGTCCGGTGCTATCCAGGGCGATGATATGGCCTTGGCCAGGAACCAGGCTATCTTGAATGCCCTGGTATCGGCGGTAGTGAGTGTAACCACGGAACTTAGGCCCCTGAATCAACAAGTTGACAAATTTTCACTTTTTAAGGAGCTTTTTTATGACCAAACCGACCGTTTTATTCAAGATTACAAAGTCTTGACGGAAAGCATGTCCGCAGGCACCTATCGCGCCATTGTTCAGGTTACGGTGAGACGGGATAAGATTGAAGAAACCCTTATGACGGCCAATTTGATTGTGGAAGAACGTGTCATGCCCAAAGTCCTGTTCTATTTGGCGGAAAAGAAGGTGGCGGATATCCTGCCCATCTACTGGTGGGGCGAAGATCTTGTTTTTGTGGTGCCGTCATCCGAAGAAGCGATGACACAGGTGTTGGCGGATGAAGGCATGACCATTGTCACCCATTCCGGGTTCACAGAGCCCGTAAATTATCCGCTTAATATTCCGGCTGAAGATGCCATTGAGCTGGGTAAACATATGGCGGCCGATATCGTAATCATCGGCACAGCCACAGCGGAGAAAACCACCAATGTAATGGACGGTAATGTTAAGTCGTTCAAGGGGGTCGTTGAGGCCAAAGCATACCGAACAGAGACCGGCAAAGAGATTGCGTTTGCGGCCAGAACCGCAGTGTCCGCCAATGAAGATGAAGTCGCGGGAGGCCGCGAAGCTTTGTTCAATGCCGGTTTGCTGGTGGGCCAAGAAATGGCATTGCAAATCGCTTCGGCCTGGGAAAATGAGGCCAGTCTTCGATCCCTGGTGGAAATAAAAATTCACGGCACCAGTGAACTGGCAAATTTTATCAAATTCCGTAAAGCGCTGGGAAAGATACCCGGGGTAACGGCAATCCATATAAAAGTTATGAAAGCGGACGAATCGATCATTACGGTGGACTATGACGGAACCGCCCAGTCTTTGGCTGATGCATTGCTGCTCAAGACATTCGATAATTTTGGTATCGATATCTACGATGTTTCGCCCGGCAATTTAAGTGTTGAGTTGGTTACTGGCTAAATAGTATGAAATTCTAAATCCGATTGAAAGTACATTTTGAATCTTCCCATCAATACACCCAACCTGCTGACCATCGTTAGAATTTTACTGACGCCTTTATTTGTAATTTTATTGCTAAAGGATCTGTATGTGTCGGCCCTGCTGATTTTTAGTCTGGCGGGTATTAGTGACGGCTTAGATGGCTTCATCGCCCGATATTATAATCAGCGTACAACCCTGGGAGCCTATCTCGACCCCATTGCCGATAAATTGCTCTTGGCTTCAGCCTTTATCAGCATGGCGATTTTAAAAATCGTTCCCGGCTGGGTCGCGGTGATTGTCATCAGTAGAGATGTGTTGATCATCATGGGTATCGCCATTTTTACGATAACGGAAAAGTCTTATCGGGTTAAGCCCAGCATTATTAGCAAAATTACAACCGTGAGCCAAATAACAACCATCATTCTAACGTTGATAAATGTTAGCACCATGGCATTCACTACGCTGATGATAATTTTGTTTTGGATAACATCCGCGCTAACAACTGTATCGGGCTTACATTATATCTATCTGGGTATGATTATTTTGCAAAATGGGAATAGGGATATGGCTTAGAACGGCATATTTCTTTTCTTGACAGGGACATAAGGCGGTGATATCCAAAATTTGCATTCACCCCGCACCGCAAACAATGCGGGGTGAATGCAAATTATAGGCACGTAGCTCAGGGGGAGAGCGCTACCCTGACACGGTAGAGGTCGTTGGTTCAAATCCAATCGTGCCTACCAGACAAGATATAGAGGCCGCAGCCAACGCTGCGGCCTCTTTTTTTAGAAAAATATTAGGGGACGGGCATTTACTACTTTGTTCTATCTTTTGGGAATCCAAAATGCCTAGAAAAGCACGCATAGATGCGCCAGGTGCATTGCATCATATAATGGTTTGCGGTATAGAAAAATGCGATATTTTTTATGATGATCATGACAGAGATATCTTCGTCTAAAAAATAGGCAATATAATTTCAGAATCGAAAACATGTTGTCTCGCATGGGCTTTGATGCCGAATCATGACCACATACTTGCCAGAACAGGGTTAACACCAATATCGGTTGTCATGCAGCGTTTTCTAACGCTATATTCATCCAAATCCATTGCGAGCAGGAATAGTAAAAGAATATACAGCGTTGAAGCGATATCCTTATACGGGGCATGGGACCTTATTGGGGGAATATCAAAGAGTTTGGCAGAACGTCGAAAATATTCTGGGACTCTTTGGCAAGAAAATCGATCAAGCGCGACATCGTTATCAAGATTTTATAAGAAAGGGAATCGCATTAGGCCGACAGCCCAACCTTGTTGGAGGTGGATTAATTAGAAGCTTTGGAGGGTGGATAAAGGAATTAAATGAGTCGAGGATAAAAGTAATCAATGAATGCCCGTCCCCAAAAGTTCTATGAGTAAACTGGAGCGTTTTATTCGACGTATGCTCGCGCAGCGAGAGTGCCTCAATTTCGCTGCAAAAAAACTTGGAGACTTGGCATCCGGTTCTGGAGCTAGGTTTGGGAAACGGCCGTACCTACGATTTTTGCTTTTAACCGTGGTCGAGCTTTTCAAGGGATTGGGGAGCATCTATAAGGTTAAGACACCACATGAGGTGGGTCTTAAAACCGGTTGCTTGCTTATGGTTCGCAGTTAGGTGTTGAATGGAAGAAGAACTTCGAGAAGAAATGGTTGCGTATGGCCGGTTGTTGTATGCCCAAGGATTGGTATCCGGTGCCAGCGGCAATATGTCCGCGCGGCTGGATGCGCATCGTATCTTGGTAACCCCCAGTGGTTGTCACAAGGGGTTGTTGACATCCTCGGACTTGGTGGTATTCGATATGGAATCCGGTCGGATGGTATCCAAAGGGTCGGCCCAGCCATCCAGTGAATTCCGCATGCACACATATATTTATGCCCAGCTACCCGGTGTTCAGGCAGTGATACATGCTCACCCACCTTATGCTGTCGCCCTTTCTGTTGCCGGTGTATCGCTTGAAGCGGTTGTCCTTCCCGAGACTGTATTGGCGTTGGGGGCCATTGCAGATTGCGGGTATGCCACGCCTACAACGAACGATGTCGTCGAGGCTATCAAGGCACCAGTTCAATCCGGCACCTCGGCTCTGATTTTGGCGCGTCATGGCAGTGTCACCTTGGGAAACAGCCTGCATGAGGCTTTTTGCCGATTGGAAACCTTAGAGCATTTGGCTAGGGTGATTTCCATTGCCGGATCCCTGGGTAAAATTGACAGCCTTACCCCGAAAGAAGTTGAAAAGTTACATAAGATTTTCGCCTATCATCAGAATTCAAACTAAGCTCATACTTGCAACGATGAGGCAAAACTTGTTCATATCAGTACTTATCCAAATAGCAGTTGCCCCTAATTCGGAATAATGTAAGCCGTCCAACAGATCCAATGCTCATATTGAAAAAGTCACATGGTGGAAAATGTACCGTCTTGTGCACGAACCGCCTATTGGGTAGGTTTCGAAATCATCGACAACTGTTAAAGACCAATGTCCCTTGACTTGTTTCACAAAAGCCTTTATTTCCCTAATTTGAATTTTTCCCACTCTGCGAGACTTTGGGGTGGTGTCCAATTGAGGTTCACGCCAGGGTATCGGTCGGATCGTGTCAGGGAATTCAAATTAAAATTAGGTAAATTCAAATGAAGCAGCAAATCAGACAACTGGTGAAAGGGTCTGTCCGGCGTGCCATACAGGCGGCAGCCCTGGCCGAACAGCGCTTACCGAAAGTTGAAATCGAAGTGCCCAAGAATGAGATTCATGGAGATTATTCAACCAATATTGCCATGGTCATGGCCTCGTCCCAAAAAAAGGCACCCCGAATAATTGCGGAGCAGATTATAGATCACCTTGAGGATCATGACAATCTGATCACAAAGACCGAGATTGCCGGCCCGGGCTTTATCAACTTTTTTATCAATATCGCTTCATGGCAGAAAGTGTTGCGTGATATCCAAAATGCCGGCGATGATTATGGCCGCAATGACATGGGCAACGGGGCAAAATTTCAGATTGAATTTGTGAGCTCAAATCCCACCGGCCCTCTGCATGTGGGACATGGTCGCGGCGCGGCCGTGGGTGACAGCGTGGGCAACATCTTGCAATTTAGTGGCTACGATGTTCAGAAGGAATACTATATCAATGATGCCGGTAGACAGATTGAAACGCTGGGTCTGTCTGTCTTTTTACGCTATCAAAGCCTCCTGGGAAAGCAAATTGATTTCCCCGAGGATTGTTATCAAGGTGGCTACATCCAGGACATTGCCAGGATTGTCCAGGAGAAACATGCGCATGACCTCGATGATATGCCAGAGGATACAGCCATTGCGTATTGTGCCCGGATAGCGGCGGCCCAAATCATCAAAGGAATTCGCCGGGATTTGGAAGCTTTTGGGGTCAACTTTGATCGCTGGTTTAGCGAACAGAGCCTCTATGATTCAGGCAGTGTCGACCAGGTTATCACCGAGTTGCAAGAACGCAATATCGTGTATGAAAAGGACGGTGCTACTTGGTTTAGGACCTCCGAATATCAGGATGAGAAGGATCGTGTAATCGTTCGCAAGAACGGGCAGAAGACCTATTTTGCTTCGGATGTGGCGTATCATCTGGATAAGTACCGGCGGGGCTTTGAAAAGGTTATCGATGTATGGGGTGCCGACCACCACGGCTATATTCCCAGAATGACGGCCTCGATTGAAGCCCTGGGCTACCGGCGTGACCAGTTCGAGGTGATCTTGGTTCAGCTTGTCAACTTATTGCGTGGTGGTGAGCCAGTGGCCATGTCTACCCGCGCGGGCGAATTTATTACCTTGAAAGATGTGGTCGAGGAAGTCGGCACAGATGCAGCCCGCTTTCTATTTTTAACCCGGCACTATGAGAGTCCCCTGGACTTTGACCTGGAACTGGCCAAGAAAAAAACCAATGAAAATCCGGTTTACTATGTTCAATATGTGCATGCCCGCATCGCCAGCATCCTCAATAAAGGTAAAGAGCGCGGTGTCATAAATGAGAAGGCAGATCAAGATATTGTCTTAGACTGTCTGGGGGAAACAGAAGAAATCCAGCTGATCAAAACTCTGGGTCAATTTCCCGAAGTGGTGCGGAAAAGTGCTAATTTTCGTGAGCCTCATCGCGTCACCTATTATCTGATGAGCCTTGCATCTGCATTTCATTCTTATTACAATAAACATCGGGTTCTGGCGGATGATCCGGTCCTCGTACAAGCCCGGCTATATTTGGTGATGGCCGTTCAAACAATCATTCGCCTTGGATTGACACTTCTGGGTGTCTCGGCCCCTGAGAAAATGTAGATGAAAAAATCAACTCCGAAAAAGACAACCACCAAAACCAAGAAAAAATATTTGCTCCAGCTGACCAGCAGGGGGTTTTTATTGGGACTTTGTCTGCTGTTTCTGATTTCCGGCTGGATGTTTATACTGGGTGTTCTGGTGGGCCGTGGAAGCGCACCCGTCAATTTTGATATTCAGGCGCTTCAGAACGAGCTCAAACAACTGAAGGCCTCCATGATCAAACAAGAAAGGCGGGCGATGGAGTCGGACTCTGCCAAAGCCGGTGCACAGGCTGCTTTTGAATTTTACGAAGCATTGAAAAAGAAAGAACAAACCGAACAGTTCAAACTCCCAGAAAAAAAGGAAACGTCCCAGACTCAGCCTCCGTCACCGCTGGTATCCCAAAAACGGATATCCAAATCAAATCAAACCGTGAAACCAAAACGTGATCTGCCAAAGATCAAGCCACAATCAACCGGAACCATTGCGGTTCAGGTCGCTTCAACCAAAGACGAGGCTTCCGCAACGGAATTAGTAAAAAAGATAACAAAGTTAGGATATGCGGGATTTACAGTTCGTGCCGTGATTCCCAACAAAGGAACATGGTATCGCGTCCGGGTGGGGCCCTATGGCACCAAGGCTGAAGCTGATCAGATGCGCAAGGAACTTTTGAAGGATGGGTATAAGGGGATTGTGGTAAGAAAATAAATGGTTTTAAGTGTTAGGTTTTAAGTTTTAAGTCCGGCTGAATGCCATTTGCTCATAGCCTACCTAACACCTAACACGATAAATATTTAGGTATTCTATGAAGATAAGCAGAAAAGATGTCGAACACGTGGCCAAGCTGGCACGCCTGGAACTCACTGAATCAGAAATCACAACTTTTGTGGGTCAGATCGGTGATATATTAGATCATGTGGACTCCCTTAAAAAGGTAGACACCCAGGGGGTCGTGGGCACCTCGCATGCGATATCGCTCACCAATGCTTTTCGAGAGGATGACGTCTCTGAGTCATCAGACCGGGACGCGTCACTGGCCAATGCACCTGAATCCGAAGATGGTTGTTTTGTTGTACCAAAGATAATCTAGGCTGCGCCACCAAATTATATTCAAGCACGAAGCACGAATACCGAAATCCTAAACGGTTCGACAAGCTCACCGTCCTGAGCTAAGTCGAAGGACAATATCGGTTTCGTTACATTCAAATGTTCGAAACAAACTAGCGGGGATCACGGTAAGGATGTGTGTTCGAAAATTTTGAAGATTAAAATTAGGCATGTTATAAATTCAGTCCCGGGTCCTATGTTTCCGGGTATTTTCTAAAGGTTTTAGATCGATGCCACTATACGAACTGACCATTCAGGAAGCTCACGAGCTGCTTAAGACCAAAAAAATATCATCCCACGCGTTAACCCGATCGGTGTTGAATCGGATCGAATCGGTGGAGAATCAAGTGGATGCGTTCATTACCATTACAGGCGAAGAAGCGCTGACCGCAGCAGATGCGGCCGATGAGCAGATCGGGCAAGGCAATATTTCATTTTTAACCGGCATCCCCATCGGAATTAAAGATCTGATCTGTACTAATGGGATCAAAACCACCTGTGGGTCGCACATCTTGGAAAACTTTGTGCCGACCTACAATGCAACCGTCGTTAATAAACTCAAGGCAGATGGCGCCGTCCTTATCGGTAAAATGAATATGGACGAATTTGCCATGGGATCTTCCAATGAGCACTCAAGCTTCAAAGTGACCCGCAACCCCTGGGATTCTTCACGTATCCCCGGCGGTTCTAGTGGTGGTTCTGCTGCCGCGGTGGCTGCGGATATGTGTTTAGGAGCCCTGGGGTCAGACACCGGTGGATCCATCCGGCAGCCGGCATCTCATTGCGGCATTGTGGGCTTGAAGCCTACCTACGGTCGCGTTTCACGATTTGGCTTGGTGGCATTTGCATCATCACTAGATCAGATTGGGCCACTGGGCAAAAGCGTTCGGGACTGTGCCCTGATGATGAATAGCATTGCCGGTTATGATCCCAAAGATTCGACATCGGTGCCCAAAGAGCTGCCTGATTTTACATCGTTTTTGCATGAAGACCTCACCGGTGTAAAAGTGGGCATTCCCAGGGAAGTAGCGGCCTTGGCGGGGGTGGATCCGGATGTGTCCGCCGCGGTGGATGAAGCAGTCCGTGTGATTGAAAACCGGGGTGCACAATGTGTTGATATTTCACTCCCCAACACCAAACACGTGGTGGCGGTTTACTATGTGATTGCACCCTGTGAGGCCAGTTCAAACCTGGCCCGGTATGATGGCGTTAAATACGGCTATCGCAACAACGATCAGACCACCTTGATGGAAATGTATCGAAGCACGCGGACATCGGGATTCGGACCGGAAGTGCAGCGCCGGATCATTATCGGTACGTATTGTCTATCGGCCGGATATTATGATGCCTATTATGGCAAGGCGTCTCAGGTTCGGACCCTGATTGTCGCGGATTTCAAGAAGGCATTTCAAGCCTGTGATGTTATTGTCACACCCGTGGCGCCGACACCGGCCTTTGAAATCGGGGAGAATGTTGATGACCCGCTGAAAATGTACCTGTCTGATATATTTACGCTTTCCGCAAATCTGGCGGGGATTCCGGGCTTGTCGGTTCCTTGTGGCTTTTCTTCAGACGGCCTGCCCATCGGACTTCAAATTTTAGGGAAGCATTTTGATGAAGGCAAAATCCTAAAGGTGGGATATAGCTTTGAGCAGGCGACGGAGCACCACAAGCGAAGACCAAGCTTGTAAATACGAAATACGAATATCGAAATTCGTAACAAATTCAAATGGGCAAAACATTAAGTTTAAATGGTATAATCTGAAAGGAAGTATATTATATAACTTAACAAGCAACCGCTGCTAAATTAGTGACAATCACAGGAAATGAATTTTGTAAAATATAAGAAACGTCCAAGATTAAGACACTTCGATTACTTGGGACGTTATGGTTACTTCATAACTATTTGTACTCATAATAAGAATCCAAATTTTAGAAAAACATTAACTGTAAGTCGTTGCATAGAGTCGCTCATTGTAAAAGCAGAGGCCTTTTATTTCAATGTTGTTGTATATTGCTTTATGCCGGACCATGTTCACTTCCTTGCGAAAGGAATGAAATCGTATTCCAACTTAAAGAAATTTGTTTCATCGTACAAATAAAGTACAGGATATGAGTTTAGCCGATCAATTAAAATGCAATCGGAAAAAAATCAGGACAGGGCTAAAGCCCTGAACTACGATGACCCAGGAACCAACCACGATGTAGCGCAGGGCTTCAGCCCTGCTAAGAAGATAAAACTCTGGCAGCCCAGTTTTTATGATCACGTGCTAAGGAACGATGAAGATGTTTTTAAATTTGCCAAATATATACTAAACAATCCTGTAAGAAGAAAGATTGTAACAAATTACAAAGATTATCAATTTTCTGGACCGATAGATTTAATTGGGGATCTATAAATCGCAGTTATCAAAGAAGGCTAACATTCATCAATTTAGTAACTAATAGGTGATAGAAAAGGAAAATGCTATGACCACCATCCAACCCGATAGCGAGCAAATTCGCAAAGCGGTCAAGTGGGTATCGGCCGAACGACAGGAAGATACCAATAAAAGTACCCGAAAATTGATTGAAGACGCGGCCTTACAATTCAATCTTTCCCCTATGGAAGTGGCGTATTTAACAAAACTGGTTTCTAACGAAACAAAATAGTATCATGTCCATCATCCGCATCTTACCCGAAACCCTATCCAACAAGATTGCCGCCGGAGAAGTGGTCGAGCGACCCGCATCGGTGGTTAAGGAGCTTTTGGAAAATTCCCTGGATGCCAAAAGCACGCAGGTTCTTGTTGAGATTGAAAAGGGCGGGCGTTCCCTGATTCGCGTGTCGGACAACGGTGTGGGTATGTCTCCTGATGATGCCCTGCTTTGTATAGAACGCTACGCCACAAGCAAGATCTATAAAGACAACGATCTTTTTAATATCCGCACCCTCGGATTTCGGGGTGAAGCCTTGCCCAGTATTGCATCGGTGGCCAAATTTTCCCTGATTACCCGTCACCGGGATAAGGAAACAGGGGTCCAGATCCAAATCATGGGTGGTAGAATTCAGCAGGTTACGGAAATCGGTACGCCGGCGGGTACGGAGGTGCTTGTGCGCCAACTCTTTTTTAATACGCCGGCCAGAAGAAAATTTTTAAAAGGAATCCAGACAGAAATGGGCCACATCGTGGATGTGGTCACCAGCATGGCCCTGGGTAAGCCGAAGGTCCATTTCAAGCTGGTTCATAACCAAAAATTAGTGAAAAATTGGGTGGCTGTTTCGGATCCGGTCGATCGCGTCATTCAGGCCTTGGGATCGGATCTGAAAACGGGACTGATTCACATCCAACATAGAGACGGGTATCTGCAGCTGAATGGCTGGATGTCAATACCGGCAATCACCCGTAAAACGTCGCGCGGCATGCATCTTTACATTAACGGCCGGAGTTGCCGGGATCGGGTAATTCAGCACGCCATTTTCGACGGGTATGCAGGCAGGCTCGTCAAGGGTCAGTTTCCCTTGGCGGTCGTTTTTATTCAGGTTCCCTTTGACCAGGTGGACGTAAACGTGCACCCTTCGAAAAATGAAGTTCGATTTAGCCAGCAAAAACAAGTGCATGACACGGTTCGATCAACGGTTTCTGATGCATTGAGACAATCCGACTCACAGCGCTGGAATCAACCGTTTCCGCAAGAAGCCATGCATTATATCGCTGAGCGGCCGAATCAATATGAAACGACTCATTTTGAGTCTAATCAAATTGAACCCAATCATAATAAACCTACTCACGTTGATTCGGCCGCGATACGACCCGCGCTGCCAGATAAAGAAGGTCAACCACCGCTTGATAAGCCCACGCATTCATCAACACCCGAGTTTGAGTTGCACGATAAACGGAGAGAAGCCTCAGAGGCAAACAAAGATGAAAAGGGCGCAGCCCACCAGAATGATGATGCGGATTGGCGAGACCGCACCCAGGCGCAAGGTAAATTTTGGGGGCAGGCCCGGTTTCAAGATCTGAAGGTGATCGGGCAATATCAGGATGTGTACATTGTTTGTGAAGGGGGTCAAGATCTTATTCTGATCGATCAACATGCGGCTCACGAGCGGATTTTATATGAGAAATTAAAAAGCTACGCTGAGACGCGGATATCATCCCAGGGATTGCTGTTGCCAGAAACGATGGAATTAAATTACCGGGAGGCGACAATTCTCGAAAATATGTTGCCACAGCTGTTGAGCCTGGGCTTTGTAATCGAACCCTTTGGGGGTCAGACCTTCGTGATTAAATCCATACCGGCCTTGCTGGACAGCCAGGACATCAAAACCTTGTTGACCGAAATTGTAGAGAAAAAACTGGAAAATCTATCCGACAATATGGCTGAAAAGGTTCTTGATGATTGCATCAAGCTCATGGCCTGCCATGGGGCCATACGGGCCAACCAGCGCTTGAATGACAGACAAATTAAAGCCATGCTTTTACAAATGGATACCTGTGAAAATCCCTCGAACTGTCCCCACGGCAGACCCACCTGGATCAAACTTTCCAAAGGTTTTTTTGAAAAGGCTTTCAAGCGAATTTTATCTTGACAATTGGATGGGCGGGTGATTAACAAGTGGCGGCATAAAAGCGGAGTTGCCGTGAATTGGTGCTGTTTTGATAATTATCAACACGGAACCATCTAAAATGTAAGGCATAATTTTATATTATGACAGGCCTTACAGGCCACAATTTGGGTTCCCCAATGCATGCAACCACCATATCTCGGGTTATGCGTTTAACCTATTGGAGATGGGTGAAAAAAAGTTGACTTCCATTTTTCATATTGATATAAGTAGCACTAATTTCTAGTAGAATTATAAATAATTATATGTAACTGAGATGGTTCTTTGATAAATTATTTCATGATTCTGGATTCCCAAAAAAGGTAGAACTTTGTATTTTCCCATACCTGAGGTCTTTGAGAAAGTTGAATTTGAGTCGTAAGCGGATGCTGTATGAAGACCTCTTATCTAAAAAGGGGGTGATCACGGAATAAATAAAGATTGTTCGGCAAACAAAAAGATGTTCCAAACGTTCCAAAAAGATGTTTCAAAATTAAATTTCCATTAAGGAGGAAATAGGATGAAAAAGTTTTTTATTTTGGCTTTGGCTTTAACGTTTGTGGCCGGCTTTGCTTACGCTGAAGACGCAAAATACAGCTTGAGCGGTCAGTATCGTTGGGAAATGTACCAGTTCAATAACCAAGGTTACGTAGATGAAGACGAGAACAAAGAGGAATACTTTGATCAACGCTTCCGGCTGCAAATGGACTTTATGCCGGCTGACGGTGTCAAGGCTGTTCTGCGCGGCGACTATGCTGAAGATGCATGGGGCGAGATTGGCTACCGTCCGAATCCTGGTCATGACACCATCATGATCGACAAAGCCTATGTGGATCTGACCAAATCCATGTTCAACATCAAGGCCGGTCTGCGTGGTTTTGGTGGTTTTGGTAATGCCATGTCAACTGACTACCAGGGAACCAATGTTGAAGTCAGCGGTAACTTCGAGCCTGTTACGGTCAAGGCCATGTGGGTAAAGCTGGACGAAGGTACGGCAAAGTATGATCTCGAAGACGGCGATCCCAGCGAAGATACCGACCTGATGGGTGCCGAAGTGATTTTTGGCGCCGAAGCTTTCAGTGTCGGCGGCTTCTATGCCACCTGGCAGAACAAAGCTGCCGAAGATACCCGCAATGTCGTGGGTGTCCACGGTAAAACCTCTATTGGCAAAATTGGCATCTGGGGCGAAGTAGACATGTACAGTGGTAAAGATGATGCCAATGACATCGATTACACCGGTACCAACGTGGCTGTGAACGCCGAAATGGGCATCAACGAGCAGCTGACCGTAGGGCTGGATGTGTTCTACGCCATGGGTAACGATGAAGATGATGAAGACCAGCTCTCCACTCTCTTGGATGACTGGGGATATGTACCCTTGGATCACGGGCCGTTCAAATGGATCCAGACCACCGACATCAATGTGCACGAAATTGAAGATGATGCAGGTTCCCAGGGCTTCAATGTCTATGGTACCTTCATGGCCATGGAAGAATTGGCTATTTTCGCCAACGTTGGCTGGGTAGCACCGCAGACTGAAGATCCGGAAGATGATGACGTCTACGTTGAAAATTACACCGTTTTTGCCGTTGGCGCCAGCTACACCTTCCTGCCGGGCACGTCCTTCAACCTGAAGTATGACAACATCAGTCGTTCCGGTGAAGAGATTGATGACGATGCACGCACGAGAATCATGGGAATGCTGAAAGTGAACTTCTAATCACTACTGTTCCCATTTAAGAAAAAAAGAAACCCGCCATTTGGCGGGTTTCTTATTTAAGGGTAGGCGCATATGACAACTCACAAATTTAGTGGAAAAGCATTGGTCATCAGCTTGGTATGTTTCTTTGTTTTAATTTATGTGGCAGGTGCAAAAGCAGAAGCCGTCCGCATTGCCGTATTTCCCTTTCAGATTCATTCCGCTGAAGACCTGGAATTTATGCAAGCCGGCCTTTACGACATGTTGGCCAATCGACTCGGATCGGCTGATGGATCCATACTGGTAATCCCTCGAGAAGAAATGGTCCAGGAAATTTCGACGGTCCCGTCCCGTTCATTAAAAGACAAGTCTCAAATCACGCGGACTTTACAAGCCGATTATTTTATTTCCGGCAGTTTGACGGCTTTGGGTAGCAACGTCAGCACAGATGTACAGTTTTTCAAAGTTGAACAAACAGTGCCTTTGGTACAGTTGAGCCAAACAGGTACGCAAGGAGACATAATTGCACATATAGACCAATTTGCCGCACAAGTGAACCAATACGTTTTTAAAAGATCTCCCCAGGAGCCGTTAATTGCGGAAGAAAGCGCATCAGATCAAAAGTCAGAGGCCCCTATAGGCGGGCTTGCGGTGGTGAAAACCGATCAGGAGAAAACCGGTCGCTGGCAAAGCATTACCTTTAAAACCCATTTCAAGGGTGTCTCAATCGGTGATGTTGACGGTAATGGTACCCAGGAGATTGTCATGATTGATCAATACCGGATTTATGTGTTCCAGTATGGTGACAATCGATTGGTAGAAGTAACTCGGGAGGAGCTGGGTCGGCATGCCAACATACTGGCGGTGGATGTGGCCGATATCAATGCCAACGGTAAAGCTGAAATGTTTGTAACGAAATTTGCCAGGCTGAGTGAGCGGCCCGCATCTTTGATTTACGAGTATACGGTTAACGATCTGTCGATTTTAGATAAAGATAGCAAATGGTTCTACAGGGTGCAGCACGAACAGGATGGCCGATTGACGCTGACGGCCCAGACAAAATTAATCAAGCTAAGCGCATCGGATAAAATTCAGATCTTACGTTTTAAAAATGGCAGCTATGTTGGTGCGGGTACCATCACGACACCTAAAATTTTTAATGTTTATGATATGGCCTTTCTTCATGACCCCCAAACCGATAATCGCGTATTTGTGGGTTATGATCACAACAACGAGATCAGCGCCTGGTCGGAAGGGGGTAATATTTTGTGGGAGTCCGGAGAACCGGCCGGTGGCAGCCTGAATTATATCGAGTATAGCGACCAACAATCAGTGGATAAAATCCGTCACTATCTTTCAAAGCGGGTTCTATTGGCAGATACTGATGAAAATGGAAAGCCAGAATTTGTTGCCATTAAAAACATTAACTCGTCACCCGAATGGATGACCAAGGCCAGGCGATATAATCGCGGTTACATCACTTGTGTGGAATGGGACTCAGACGGTGCTTTAAAAACTAAATGGAAGACTGAAGAAGAGCGCGGGTACATCAGTGACATGGCACTCGGAGATGTCACCAATGACGGCAAGCTTGATTTGGTATTCACTGTGGTTTCGGATGTCAAAAGAAAATTGGAAAAGTCGAGCAGTTATTTGGTCATCCAGCAATTGCCCTAACGATTCATGCGGAAGCCCACCCATAAATCGTGTGATAAAATTGTGCGACAATTTCATCTGGATTTGCCCATATTTTAACCCCCATCCAAAAAAACCCGCGAGTTTTTTTGGATGGGGGTTAATTCTCTGTGAATTTGTTGAGTCAACTACAAGTTATTTTTTGCCAGCTGATCGGCGAAATAGTCAAAAGGCATTCCCTCAATACCATCCTGGGTACGCATCAGTGAACCCTGGGGATAGACGATAATTCTGCGTTTTAATCCTTTCAGGCCAGCAATTGCACGCAACCCCTTGCACCATTTCTCAGAAAACGCCTTGCCAGTTTTTACTTCGATAGCCAGATATTCCCGGTTTTGTTTGATTAAAAAGTCTACCTCGGTTTTCATGCCACTACTAGTTGGTGCCCAGTAATACATTTCATCAAATAGGCCATTGTAGCTATTATACGACCGTAACAATTGGGCTACCAATCCTTCAAATAGTGGCCCCAGTTCCTCCGGCAAGACGGTTTCCTTGGATCCTTTCATCGTCCGCACCAAACCGGGGTCACACCAGTACCATTTAGGGTGCTTTCGTTCCCGAACCCGGATTTTAGCTTCATATGCCGGATGGCGAAAGCAAAGCAGGGTTTCCTCGAGAATATCAAGGTATCCCGTCACTGTTGTTCTGGCAACACCGGCTTCCCGAGCTATATTGCTCACATTTATGGCTTGGGAATGAAAAAGAGCGGCGATCGGCAAAAACCGGGCGAAACCGGACAGGTTTCGCACGAGAGCTTCTGCTTGAATTTCTTCTTTCAAATACAACTGTACGTAGGCTAATAAAGTTTCCGATTTTTCGCTTGAATCCCAGACAATCGGTAAAAGACCATATTCAAGTGCATTATTGAGGTCAAACTGTTGACCAATTTCTTCCGGTAAAAAAGGATGCATCGAACGGTTTAGTGCTCTTCCGGCCAAGAGGTTGACACCGGTTTTTTTCAGTTTCCGAGCACTCGAGCCACAGAGCACAAAGTGAAGCCGCTTTTTTTCCATAAATCGGTGCACTTCATTTAACAAATTAGGCAAGCGTTGGACTTCATCAATGACAACCCATTTGTCTGGCGGAACAGCACGCAACTGGTTCGCCAAATTTCCTGGATTTGCGAGCAGCTCCTGGTAGGTGGCTTCAGAGAGCAAATCAATTACATGGGCATCAGGAAAGGTTGCCCCAAGCCAAGTGCTCTTCCCGGTACCACGCGGGCCAATGAGGAAGAAACTTTGTTCAGGAACTTTTAAGATTCTTTTAAACAAATTTGTATACCATGTCGTCAATAATCATTGAAATTTGACGACATGGTATGCAAAAAGCGCAATTATGTCAATATAAAATGAACTCTCCCCGCAGATTGCTGTGTGGAAAGCTTATTTTCAGCGATTATCGATTGGCTGTGTGTTTGGCCGCATTTTAACTTGGGGCGGTTTATTATCTGCTTCTTTATCCGGCGGGACTTCCGGTATTGCCATTTTTTCCGGATGTTGATGGATATCGTCCGGTACCGCAGATTGCGAAGTTTGGTCGTCAATAGAAGCACCAGGGTTAAGAATATCGCCATTGACCTTGGCAGTAAAATTGTCGATTTGCGTGATGATATCGCCAGGTGCTTCTCCCTTCTGACTGAAAACAATTAACGCCCTTCGCTCATCAATCCCTATAAAATCTGCGTTGGTACTGATCGTATCATCTTGCAGTATGATGCTTCCGGTTACAATATAGTTGGCTCCCCTTTGCTGCCCCATCTGTATGGCATCTGCCAAGTTAATCGTTTCCGCTTGGGTCATCCCAGATTGTTCCTCGCGTTTCTCTACAACAAGGGTGCGTCCAGGAGCGGAAAGGCGTGTGAATAGCATATCTGCGATGGCTGGTTTTAAAAAATCATACTTGGCCTCTGCCTGAACATCAAATGGGAGTATGAGAATCGTGCTTGTATTCTGGGCGTGCGATGGTTGTGGGCTGATGATCAAACAAAAAACAATCAGCAAACTAAGTCTGGAGAATTTCATTATATCGGTCCCGTGGATTTCCTTTTATTTAAAGTGTAAAAGTTTAATCCTTAGTGCATAGTTTCATAATTACAGTTACGTATACATTCAGTTATCAGAACAGCATTAACCGCAAGGCGCAAAGGACGCAAAGAAAGATCTTTTTTGTCGAATCGAGTGTCTGCCAGGTGAAAAACAACTGCAGACTTCGATTCGACAATACCATCATGCCCTTCGGGCAATTATAATCTACGGTGACAGATTGTTGACCATTCTCCTTATCCCGCCTTTCATTAAAACAACATTCCAGTTGAGCAGGAAACCCAAATGAAGACCGGATACTTTTAAGTATGTGAGAAGTTGCGCCTCATGGATGGGCAATATTTTATCGACAGTTTTATTTTCGATGATCACTTGTTTGTCAGTAATCATATCGGCCCGAAAGCTCATGTCAATCTTGATTTTACCGTAATTT